>Ga0306920_100000199_pt1 | contig 69781 bp, 62 predicted proteins | sample flu12Cox44000170_FD_204666 | JGI IMG/M metagenome (GOLD analysis project Ga0306920, IMG submission 204666) | Lab enrichment of tropical soil microbial communities from Luquillo Experimental Forest, Puerto Rico - flux4day.12C.oxic.44.000.170 (v2)... | ecosystem: Environmental > Terrestrial >...
TTTACACCGGCGGCAAGCACACATTCGCGTCCCAGTACGTGGGCGTGAACACGAAGGCGGGGACAGTGGTGATCGCTTCGGATAACGTCTATACGTACGAGAATCTGGAGAAGCACGTCCCGATCACGGCGACACTGGACGCGAAGTCAAACCTGGCAGCGCAGGATCGCATGAAGAAGATTGCGTCGAATCCGCGTCTCATCATTCCGGGCCACGATCCAGCGGTGTTTGTCCGATTCCCGAAACCAGGCAACGGCGTGGCCCGGTTGGAATAGTGCGACTGAAGAACCTGGGGTGGAGATTTTGTACCATGGCAAAGCTCGCTTCGGGAATGGGGGATCGCTGTCGCCCCGATTATTCTTAGAAATGAGCCCTTCGGCGAGTACGTCGAAGGGCTTTTTCATTGCGTTTCAAGACCAATCGGCCTTCGCCCACGGCGCCCGCGGCCTTGTCAGGTGCAACCGCATATTAGGCGGGGCGTCGCTGCCGACGCTTCTTGGCCGATGTCGAACGAATGACCACCGACCCGCGACCGGCGGGCTCGAACGGCACGGGATTATGAGCGATGGCCTCGTCGATCAGGCGCGCGACCTCCGGACGAGCGAATGTGGACTTGCTATCCACGTCAATCGAGCGGCACTGGCTGCCGGCCCCCTGCAACAGTTTCGCAGGATCCGGCAATTCCTTACAACGATTGAAGAACAGCTTGACGCCGTCCGCGCTCGCGCGGATTCCAAGAATGCCCTCATACCCGCGCTCATTCGGTGAATAGCTGATGACGAACCAGTCGCGATATTCATACACGACCTCATGGGCGGTGGGCAGGCGCTTCCTCAGCGACCGTCGCATTGCGCCGATGAGCCGTAGATGCGCGGGCGCGAATTTGTCGATTAGCGTACGCAACTCGGCTTCTGCCGATCGTCTCGCCACCGCAGACTGGGTGCTGCCGGGAACCTCGACTTCAACCTGGACGGAACGGCGTCCAGAGGCTTCTTTCTTCACGCTCATGATGGCTCCTTGTGTTCGGATTTCTGTGGCAGAGGGTGTGCCACGACCACCAGGCGGTGCGCGCGGCCGCCTGGGGCGGATTCATCGTGATACTTTGAAACGAGTTTCGTGATGGCCTCGGTGAGTTCGTTGCTGAAATCCGCCCGGTCCGTCGCCGACCGGAAGCGAACCTCGGTGTCCACCGCCAGGGTCGCCAGGCGTTTCCCCGCCTCTTTTGCACGACGAACGAGGTCGCCGACCTCGCAGACGACGCGTGCGCCCAGGGCGATGAGATAGCTTGCGGACAGCCGATCGGCTTCCCGATCCGGATCCACGGCAACCGGGCCCAGGGCGCTCGGCGACACGACGTAGGAAGCAGCCGTCGCCACGAGCAGCCGTTCCGTCAGCCCGCCCCACTTGCGTTCCTCGGCCAGCCGCACCAGCCCGTGCGCCTCCAGGGCGTGCAGATGGTAGTTGACCTTCTGCCGAGCCAGGCCGACCCGCGTGGCCAACGTCGTCGCCGAGGCGGGCGCGACTAGCTCAGAGAGGAGTCGACTCCGCACCGGCTCCAGGGCCACCGTCGCGGCCGCCGGATCATCGATGACTTGGACGTCGAGCATGAGGAGATGGTAGCCTTGACAGCTATTATTGTCAAGGATGGATCAAGGATTTTTTGCCGAATTCGCGGAGTCGATGGCGTGCCGCAGAATTTCGAAGTTGCGGCGAAGTCTACTTCTCCGGCCGCTGGTCGGACCGACGCGCGCAACGGCCTGGCGTGTGTCGCTTGCATCGATCGAGGTGAGCAAGAATCGCATTCACGGTTCGAATGCGAGTTCACTTCGTCAGTGTCCGCGGGTCGCTGATGAGGACCCCGAGAACATTCGGACCACGTCAATGATGGATGACTGCAATGCGAGGGCCCTGACCCCGCTCAGAAAAAGTTCAATAGCCGTCTTGTCGCCCCGACTATTTTTTCTCGCATCGTTGTTTTGTGGCTTTTTTGGGGTTTTACCTGGTTCAATCGCAAAGTTGAGTTTTCGCTATTTATAGTGCAACTCGTCACAACATCTTTCGCCTTAATAACTTGACGAGTTCAAATCCTGTTGCCTGTTTAGGCAAGGCGAACCCTAGCCTAAAAATTCTTTGGATGATTTGTCGAATTCCGGTCCGGCCGTTCGACTAGATAGTAAAGGCTAGTAGCTCGGCCCGCGCGAAGACCGTTACAGGAGAAATTATGCCGCAGTATTTGGTTGCAACTGTGCCGAAGCGATTATGAGAGAGTCTTGGGCGGCGAACTCGAGTCTACATGGGCCAAATCTATTACAAAAGAGAGATGATCTGGCAACCTCCCTTTTTCCCCCCGATCCACAAGGAAAAATTACCATGGCCACGAAATCCACCATGCTTCATCGCTTGTTTCTCGTGAGCTTCGCATGCCTGGCTCTATTTCTAGTCAGCCGCGCCTCACAGGCGCCGCCCAGCGATCTTGCGGCAGCGGGCTTCTCGCCGGAGAAGCTCGAACGCATCTCGGCATTCCTCAAAGAGGCCGTGCAAAAGAAGCAGATCGCCGGTGCATCGGTCCTGATCGGCCGGCGCGGCAAAATCGCTTACCGAACAGCCGTCGGCATGCAGGACGCTGAAGCCAGTGTGCCCCTTTCGGAAAATACCATTTTCCGCATCGCCTCCATGTCCAAGCCAATCACTTCGATCGCGGCGATGATCTTGATCGAGGATGGCAAGCTGAACCCGACCGATCCGCTCAGCAAGTTCATGCCCGAGTTCAAGGAGATGCAGGTCCTGGTCCCCGCCAAGGAAGGCAACTCGTACGAACTAGTCAAAGCGGCCCGCGAGATCACAATTCATCATCTGCTCACCCATACCTCCGGCATCACGTATCGGTTAATCAACAAGCCGTTCGTGAGCAACATGTACTCTCAAGCCGGCGTATCGGACGGCATTGTCGAAACCAAGGGCACTCTCGGTGACAATGTGCGAAAAATGGCCAAATTGCCGCTCGTCTGTCAGCCGGGCGAGGCCTGGGAGTATGGACTCAATACCGATGTCCTGGGACACGTGATCGAACTTGTTTCTGGTAAATCACTGGAGGAGTTCTGTCGCGAACGCATCTTCCAGCCGCTCAAGATGAACGACACCTGCTTTGTCCTGTCCAAGGAAAAGCAGCCCCGGCTCACGGCTCTCTACATGCTGGGAAGCGATAAGAAAATCAGTCGTGTTGGAAATGAGCCGGTCACGGCAGGCAACTTTGTCTACTCTGCTACCTACCCGACTCACGAGGATTACCGCTATTACTCCGGCGGCGCGGGGCTCGTTTCCACCCTGCGTGATTACTTCCGTTTCTGCCAGATGATGCTGAACCATGGCGAATTGGATGGCGTCCGCGTGCTCAAGGCCCAGACCGTGGATCGTATCACGCAAAACCAGATTGGCCAAATACGTATTCCATTTCCCGGTTACGATGCCTTCGGTTATGGGTTTGGCATCCTCACCGAGAAGGTCAAAGAGCAAACCAAGGACCCAGCCGGCGTCGGTTCGTATGCCTGGGGTGGCGCCTTCGGCACTTATTTCTGGGTAGATCCCAAAAACGAACTCATCGGAGTTTTCATGACCCAAGTCTCACCGCCCGATTTCATGCTTCTACAAAACGTCAAGCGCTTGACCTATGAAGCGATGACGGAAACAAAGTAAAAAGAGTCTTGAATGCTCGCTTGCTCTTCAGGAACCAAATGCCCGGTCATCCTAGCCTGAAGCGCAAGCGAAGGAGTGCTTGGCAAAGAGTCTCTAATTTCTCGAATTCCGGTCCGGCCGTTCGACTAGATCGTGAAGGCGACGTTCGACAATATTGCTGTTACAGCAAAACACCAACCGAGGAGAATGGACATGCGCTTCATCAGCATTTGCACGTGCAATCCAACGAGTCGCCTGCCGACAGAGGCCGAGATGGCGTCCATGCACAAGCTCATAGTAGAGGGCATGAAGGCGGGGTGGCTGATCGAATGCGAGGGCGTGACCTTTGGCACGACAGGCGTCCGCGTGCACAAAGATGCCAGCGGCAAGATCACGGTCACTGACGGCCCTTTCGCCGAGACCAAAGAGGTCCTCGGCGGCTACGCCCTCCTCAACGCTGCGAGCATGGAGGAAGCAGTTGAACACACGCGGCGTTTCCTCGACCACGTCGGCACGGGAACCACTGAGGGAACCTGGGAGGGAACCTGGGAGACCTACCAGCTTTTCGAGATGCCGGCGGAAGAAGGACAGTAGTTTTTCGGAGCCAGATTTCCACAGGATGTTCCGTCACAAGTGCCAAATTCAGGCCGACTGGCTATTTTCGAGTTGCCGCCACCGCCATGATCCCCAGCCGTGGACGCCAGCGACAAAAAGTTCAATAGCCGTCCTGTTGCCCCGATTTACGTGCCGAGTGCACTCGGAAGCTCTCCATGAAAAAACAGACTTTCGAGCGCACATTGAGAGCATTCAATCAACGCCGAGCTTTCAAGCCGTTTGTCGTCGAACTTGTAGGCGGCGCCCGGCTGACAATCGATCACCCCGAAGCACTGGTCCACCGCGTGCGAGCAGCAATGTACGTCGATCCCGATGGGAACTTCGCAATTTTGATAATGAAGGCGTTAACCAGCTAACGGAAATCAAGGGCAATGGGTCGAGGCGCTCGCCCAGAGAGACGTAGCTCACTAATCGCTCGGGGTGTATGGCTCACACGCGAACGGCTACCGCCGAGCAACCGACCGCATATCCCAGAGCGCGCTTGGTGATCGGAAACACCCGGCAAGATGCGATGGCGAGCGCCATTTCGATCAGCCCTTCATCGCCATACCTTAGCCGAATGCGCTCCCGCAACGCATCTTCTTCGCCGTTGGCCGTCACCACTGCCTCCGCAAAGCGGTACGCGTCCCTCAGCTCCTCCGGCAGATCATCCAGTTTGCCATCGAGCACTGCACGTAATATCTCGGCCGGTACCCCAGCCTTTTTGGCCTGGTTGACTGCAATCTGGACGCAGGTTCCGCAATCCTCGTGTCGCAGAGCCACGATTCGGGCAACGTAACACGGACCGGGTGGCAGCACCCGGCGATACTCGTCCACGGCAAGGAACTTCGCGAACTTGAAAAAGGCCCGAAGCGAAACGCGAACGATGAACCGGCAATACTCCAACGGCACGCCCCACTCTTTCTCGGCAGTGGCGATCCGGGCGAGAATTAGTCTTCGTAGCATGACAGTGGTCCTTTGTGATGTTGTCCCGGTTCGGAAGAATTCCCACAACGCAATGCTCCGCGAACGACCGGCAGGCGTCAGACAGCAGGCGCACCGAGTGGAGAACGTTGCGGATCATCACCGGGTTGAATACATTCAGCTCGAAGTTGCCCTGCGAGCCGTTAAAGCCGACCGCTGCGTCGTTGCCCATGACCTGGACACATACCATGGAACGACTCTTCTGGAGCAAATCGTGAGCCAAGCCTTGTTCTCTGCCAAATGTCGTTGATTGCCGAGCACCTTGCCGATCACCATGTTCTGTGCAGGGCGTATTCTTTCACCTCTGGTAATCAGCGGACCCTGTTTTCTTAGTTTTGAGAATGTGGCAATGCAGCCGAATTGTGCACGGTTATTTAGCTGGTTCAATTATGAGTCCCCTGCTCTGCCGTTGAACTATGGGCCCCTCATTGGTCGATACTCCATTCGCGTTGCGGTTCGGCGCGCTAAAGGATGGCGCAGCAAATCTTCACGAAAAGAGCGCGCTGGAAAGTCGCCGCCTGGTGGTCCACTAGCGGAAACTGCTCTGCGCCGCGGCACGCATTTTTTCAAGGCCCGTGCGGGCTACGGTGGCAGCGTCTTGTTTCCAGTAATCCCGATTGAAAAGCTCCAAGGAAAGCATTCCGCGAAAACCAATCTGCCGAAGCGTACGAAAAATGGTCTTAAGCGGTGCGATGCCCTCTCCCGGATAAATGCGCTGCGCATCGCTGATCGACGCGCGGGGCGGCTGCGCCGGGTAATCATTGCAGTGCACCACGTGCATAGCCGTGCCGCTCAGGAGTCGTAGGCCATCGACCGAGGAGCCTCCCTTGTAGAGATGATAGATATCTGCAAGCACGCACGCCTGAGGGTGGCCGCTTTCCATGGCAACGAGGATCGCCTCCCCTAATCGGCTCAGGGCCCGCGAGGAGCCCCAGAATTCCACCTGGGGAACGACCCCCATCTTGTCGCCCAGTTCCAACAGGGCACGGTAGCGCTCGGCGGCCTGGAGCAGGTCAAGGTCGGTCTGGCTTGTCGCTCCCGAGGGCGGAGCCGCGATACGGTGGCCGCCAATCTGTTGCACCAGTTCCATGCTCCGGCGGGCCTCTTCGAATCCCTTCTTGCGCCGTTCGTTGTCGTCCACGATCCATTCGAAAAATGCGATGACGCTGGGGATGACCAGGCCGCGGTCGCGGATCCGCTGGCCCAAAACCTTGAGATTGCCGCCATTTTTAACATGGGCGTCCAGCTCGCGCACCCAGGGCTCGATCGCCTGATAGCCGGCCTTGGCCGCAATATCGACGAGCTGGACAAGGTCGAGCTTCTGCCCGCTCAGGGTGCTTGTATTCAAACAGTAGCCGAACGGCTCGTCTCGCGCCGGCTTGTCGTCAGCGGCCTGTTGCGCTGGCAATAAGCGACTGGCGAACGCGGTCCCCGCGACCGCCGGAATCCCGGCCAACCATTGACGCCGGGTCCAGTCACTGCTCATAATGGTACTCCCGGTTTTCGATACGGAGGCAGTCCCAAATGGGCTCTACCTGAGAATTTTAGCTGGACGCTGTCCCAAATGGCCATTGTTCTCCCGTCATCAACTCGTGGAATCCTCGTGACGGGCGCTTTGTCCCGAAGCAAGCACGATCGCGTGCCCGGGCAAAGCCGGAACGCGCGGGCCGGGGTGGATGCGGCCTGTGAAGTTGAGCGGGTCGGTTGCCGGCAGGATCAGCTGCTTGTCATTCGGATCGTCACCAGCCGACCGGAGAATCGGGACGACCTCGGCCAGTGCATATTGTTCTCCAGCGACGTTCGACACGAAGCGTCCGCCTCGGATTTCACCGCGTGCCTCCAGCCTGCGGTAAGTCCGCACGAGTTCTTGCCAGCTCGGGGCGGCTGATTCGTTCGCCAGCAGATCGCGGAACATCACGCCGTAACGCCGTAGCAGCAGGCGGCACCAATGCTCGACTCGGTCCTCCGCCGCCACCGCAGGGTTCAAAGCGGACCGGAGCAGCGTCCACCGGCCAGTGGGCTGCGGCGCTGTGCGCGGAGTACGCCGCATTCCCCACTTTGCTTTTCGCGAGTTTTCCCCGATAAGGCTGCGGAGGGATGCGTAGCCGTCGCTGGTTACCAGCCCGGCTGATGCCAACTCGCCCAGTACGTCTTCGACCTGCGAAGGCACCAGCTGGACGAGCGCGCCGAGCTGCGCTGGAAACAGCGCGCCATGACGCAGGAACGCCTCATAGGCGGCACGCGCATTGCTGCCAAGAGGAAGGTCCTCGGCCGCAGGGACTTCTACGCCAACAGAGCTAGATGGAGGAGGAAGTAGCCAGGCGACGTGTTCTCGGAGCATGAGGGCAACAGGTGTGGAGCGTGTGAGCGTTTTCATGGGCCGCCCATTGCCGGCACCCATCGAACCAGGCGGCCGGAGCCGGCCCCATGCGGCCTGGCCGGAGAAGGTCAGGATGTCAAGCCACGCCGGCTCGTAGACCTCGAGCCGAGCGGGCAAGAGGTGCTTTTCCCAGTGGCCGGCCGGCGCCTCGAAACCTTCCAGTTGTTCGATCAGGGCCAGCAGCCCGGCCTGGCTACGGAGCTTGGTTTGTGGATGCAAGTGTTGGTGGCGTACCAGGAACCGGGTAAACTGCTCGGGCGGCACCGGCGCAATCTGCCGGCGAAGCCCTTCGAGCGTCAAACGATGGATACGCGCCAACAGCCGGCGGTCGCACCACTGCAGCTCCCTCCCGGCATTACCTCCTTCAGCAGGGATAGATGCGGGCGAGGTAAACCGGCCGCGGAGCACCATCCCCTGCAATTCCAGGGCCGCGAGCGCGGCATCGACATCGGATGATTGCAGTCCGAGGGACTGCGCCAGGATGCGGGCCGTGACTGGACCGACACATTCGATCCGGCCGCGGACAAGATACAAGATCGCTTCCTCGCGCGGCCAATCCTGCCGAACCCCCGTTGGCACAAAGATTTCCGTCTGCACTCGCGCATCGGGCCAGATGGCCCGGATCAGCGGCCAGCGCTCGGTTGCCACCCAGAGCGCCTCCCCGGCGGACCGTTCCACAAGTGCGGCCCGACCCGCCGAGCGCAGCGCGTCAAAGTGATCCAGCCACACCGTACCTTCGCCGGCGGGTAGCGCCCCTTGTGAGAGAAGGACGTCATGCAGCTCGTCGGCGTCGCGAACTAACGGCCAGGCCTCGTTCTTCACCTGCGCGATGACCGCCGGGTCGAGCTGGCCCAGGTCGCGCAGGGCGTCCGTCGACAGCGTTCGCCGCATCGTGACCGCTCGGGCCCGCCTCTCCTCGAGGGGCGCATCGTCCAGGAAAGCGTACGGGTGCGCGTTCAACAGCTCGTAGGCAAACGGGGAGGGCTCGCGCGAATCGAGGCCGACGATTGCGATCGCGCCCGATTCAATGTCGCGCAAAACGCCCAGCAGACCACTCAGATCAGAGGCTTCTTGAAGGCAGTCGTACACAGTTTGTTTGACAAGCGGGTGATCCGGAACCTCAATGTCGCCGCCCACATTCTCTTGGCAAGCAGTCTGGGCAGGGAAGACGGCGGAGAGCAAATCATCACCGCGCATCCGCTGCAAGTGCGGCGGCACGCGCTTTCCTTTCTGCGCCCGCTTGAGCTGGAGCGCCCGGGTGACATTCCAGCGCCAGCGTGTCGTGAAGAACGGAACGGCCAGAAATGCTTGTACCAGCACATCGCGAGCCAAGTGCGCTGGGACAAGCTTATACATCTGCTCCAGGGGGAAGCTGTGTTGCGGGCCTAGCGACAGGACGATGCCGTTGTCATCCGCCGAGGCCTGAAGCTCGAAATCGAAGCTTCGGCAAAAGCGCTTGCGCAGAGCCAGCCCCCAGGCGCGGTTGATGCGGGTGCCGAACGGCGCATGGATAACGAGTTGCATGCCGCCGGCCTCGTCAAAAAATCGTTCAAACAGGAGTCGCTTTTGCGTAGGAACCATACCGGTAGCTGCCTGCTGGGCCGCGACATAGGCGAGCGCCTGCTCGGCGCCGGCGGCACTGACTCGGCACGCCTTCACCAGCCACTCCACTCCCCGTTCGTGAGCGTCACTAGGTTCCATGAAGAATTCGGCCAGGTCTTCACGCAAGTGCGCAACCTCGGCGGAAAGCTCGACCGTCCGGCCGGGCGCCTCGCCCAGCCAGAACGGGACTGTCGGCGGCGCGCCGTGTGCATCCACAACCACGACCTCGCCGCCGCGCACGTGTTTGACCCGCCATGATGTATTCCCCAAGAGAAAAATATCGCCCGCGTTGCTCTCGATTGCAAAATCCTCGTGGACCGTTCCGACAAGCGTGCGGTTCTCATCGTCGGTGACAACGCGGTAATCCGCCACCTCGGGAATGGCGCCACCGCACGTGATGGCCGTAAGCCGGGCGCCTTTGCGCGCTCGCAGGCGCTTGTTCACCCGATCGCGGTGCAGGTAAGCCCCATATCGACCGAGCCGTGGTGCGATCCCCTCGCACAGCATCTCCAACACCGCTTCATAATCTGCGCGCGACAAATCGCGATACGGATAAGCGCGTCGGCAGACCGCAAACAGCGCATCCTCGTCCCAGTCCTCGCAAGCAACAGCGGCCACGATCTGCTGCGCCAGGATGTCCAAGGGCGCCTGCGGAATCTCCACGCGGTCCAGCCGGCCTTCGCACACCGCCCGGACCAGAGCGAGACATTCGATCAGCTCTTCCCGGCTCAGGCCGAAAAGTCTTCCTTTCGGCACCAGCCCCAGCGAATGACCGGCCCGGCCGACTCGCTGCAGGAACGTCGCGATCGAGCGCGGCGTCCCAAGCTGGCACACCAGGTCGATGTGGCCGATGTCGATTCCCAACTCCAGCGACGCCGTTGCCACGACCGCCTTCAAGCTCCCCTCTTTGAGCCGCTGTTCGGCGCGCTGCCGTCTGGAGTGCGACAGGCTGCCGTGGTGCGACAATACCGGGCCTTCGCCGAGCCGCTCCGTCAATTGATGGGCGACCCGTTCAGCTAGCTTGCGCGTGTTGACGAAGATCAGGGTGCTCTTGTGCTCACCGATGAGTTGCACCAGCCGTTCGTAGATCTCGGCCCAATGTTCGTGTGTGCAAACCGCCTGCAGCTCAAGCCTCGGGACTTCGACGGCCAAATCAAGGTTGCGAAAATGGCCGATGTCCACGACTGCCGGCGGCGGCATGTTCGTCCCCACCAGGAACTGTCCGAGCTCGTCAAGCGGCTTTTGTGTGGCGGACAGGCCGATGCGCACCGGCCGTGCCGCAGCCTGTTCTTGCAACCGCTCCAGGGAAAGCGCCAGATGAGCGCCGCGTTTGTCGCGGGCGACGGCGTGAATCTCGTCCACAATCACCGTATCAACCTGGCGCAAGATTTCTCGGCTACGCTTGCCCGTGAGCACCAGGTAGAGCGACTCGGGGGTTGTAACCAGAATATGGGGAGGCCGGCGGACCATCTGCTGCCGTTCCTTCGCCGGCGTATCCCCGGTCCGGACAAGAGCGCGAATCTCCGGGCAGTCGGGCCGCTCTTGCCGGGCCAGCGACAAGATATCGGCCAAAGGCGCCTCCAAGTTCCGCTGAATATCGTTCGACAACGCTCGCAGCGGAGAGATGTAAACCGCATAGGTCTGGTCGCGCAGCTCCCCGGCCAATGCCAGGCGCAGGAGGCGATCAAGGCTGGCCAGGAACGCCGCCAGCGTCTTTCCGGACCCGGTCGGGGCGGCGACCAGGGTATCTTGCCCCTTTTGGATCGCCGGCCAGCCGAGCCGCTGCGCCTCCGTTGGCGCTGGGAAGCTCTCCTGGAACCATCTGCCTATCAACGGATGGAAGTTCTGTAGCGGCATGGTTCCATTATTGTATCTGCGACAGATAAACTTGAAAAATAGCTACCTTGGCTTGACTTTTCAAGTTTGTCCAGGAAGCTCAGTTGTAGCATAGGCCGTTAGCTTGTGCTATAGTCAGGCTATTGCTTCGGAGTGTCCAACCTGCGCGGATCGGGCTGTAGCACAGGTTGTCGGCCTGGCACTAGGTTTCCATGCTTCCAATGCGATTCATCTGCAAATTGTCGGTAAATATTTTCCTGGCCCTGATCGTCGGGGATCTCTCAGGGCCGTGTCGGGCAGAAGACGCGGACGCGAATGGACCACGGCCGCAATCGAGGGTTCCGCGCTGGGATGCGCGCGGGTGCGGGCCGTTACCGTGGCAGGCCGTTGCCTGCCTCGATATCAACGACGATGCGACGCGGATTGTTCTGGGAACCATCGCTCCTTTTGGGGATCCGAATGTCCTCGTGCTTGATGGGAACGGCAAGATCCTGCGGCAAGAACGTGCCGGCCAGCGCTGGATCGACCAGGTGGCCATGACGGCGGAAAACCACGTATGGGCGCTTTGCACTATGCCGGCGGGCCGCGCCGGCGATCTTCCGGAATTGTTCCGGCTCTCGGAGGATGCCTGCCAGCCGGAAAGGATTTCCTGGCGCCGCAAGAATTACCCGGAAACCTATTTTCATTACGGCGATCATTCGAATCATGTTACCCGCTTGCTCGCCCGGGCCGGAGATTTCGCCGCCGCCCTCGACGGCGATCAGGTCGTATGGCTTCATCCTTCCGAGGGGCCGAAACCTGTTCCGTATCCATTGACCACGGCCGCGATCCCTGTCTCTCTTGCTTTGGACCGCAATGGCTTCGCGGTGGTTGGTACGACCGACTTGCCGGCTAACTTGCACCTTATCCATCGGGAGAGTTCCAAGCTTATTTGGAGCAGGCCGTCCAACACCGAAACCGATCTACCGTCCAGGTTGGAAAAAGGGTTATATGGCACTCCGACTCTTCCCGATGGCAAGCGGGATGAATTACCTCAGCGGGACGAAAAAATATGGGCTGCGCTGGCGGTCGCGGTGTGTGCTGGCGAGGCAAAAGACGGCAAGACGGCGAAACCTTTTGTGGCCGCGGCCGACTACCAGGGTTGGCAGCGCTGGGTTCGCTCCTCCGCAACCGGAAAAGAGGAAAACCTCGGCATCCGCTTCATGCCGTCCCGCCCGACGGTCACAGTTTACGACGCGGACGGGAAGATCGTTCGCCGGTTTGGACCGGAGTGTTTCGCCCGTCCGCTGTGGTGCAATCTGCAGTTTCTCCCGGATGGAACACGGCTATTTGCCTGGCCGCATCATTGGACCAGCCGGGGACTGGCAGGCCAGCCGGTTCTGCCGGCGGATGAAGGTGGTTCCACAGTCTATATGCTGGATGTCTCGACGGGCCGGGTCAGCCGTGTGGAATTTCCCGATGCGGTCTCCGATTTGTGTAGCAGCGACCGAGGCGCCCTGATTGCCAGTTGCTGGAATGGCCGGGTGTATCTGTTGTCCGGCAAGGACTGGGAAGCTTTGCCCCCTGGAGTGGAAGTCGGCGGCCCCAGCCTCGTGCGGATGAGCCGGGACGGATCGCGCATCGTAGTTGCGGAAACCAGCGGCGTGATTTCCCTTCTGGACGGGGAGGGAAAAGTTCGCTGGCGCAATGATCTCAACAAATCCGTCCCGCGTTCGCCCAAACCCTGGATCGATGGCGCACGGGCGATGCCCATCGCCGCGGGCGTTTGGCAGTTGCAGGGCGGACGCGTTGAAAGCGACCTGGGCGGCCAACGCCTTGTTGAGGCCCCCGGCGGCTTGATCCTGATCGAAGCCCACGCCGGCCTGTCCTTCGAAAGTGAATGGGCCGCCATCAAGGCGGTCGGCCTCGATCCCATGCAGGTCAAGTATGTCCTGGCCACTCATGAACATGGCGACCATGCTCCGGGCGCCTACTTGTGGCGGGTGGCCACCGGCGCGCGCTTCGTCTGTAGCCCGGAAATGGCCTACACGCTGCAACATCACATTCCTTTAAACAGCGGCTATGGTTTCCATCCGCCGGTTCCAACGGATATCACCGTGAGTCGGGATACCGAAATGGATCTGGCCGGGTTGAAAGTGCAGGCCCTTCGCCTGCCGGGCCATACCTTCGGCTCCATGGCCTGGCGCTTTGAGAAAGACGGCAAATCGTATGTGGCATTTGGCGACCTGATCATGCCCAAAGGAGTACTTGGCTATTCGGGGAGCATCAACTTCAGCGCCACCGATGTCTTGAGCAGTTTACGGAAGCTGCAAGCACTCCGGCCCGATATGGTGTTGCCCGGCCACGGCGCCAATGAAGAACCGGCAAACACCGTGGGTGCGGGCATTGATGTCGGAGTTGCCGGCGGCTGGGGACTGATTCGGCCGGAAAAACCCGACCCCTATTTCCGCATTGACCAAAAAAATGTGATTGTGGCCGCGTGGAACATCGGGGCCACCTCCGCCGCTTTCGGGGATATCGACGGGGATGGCCGGCCGGACATCGCCGTGGTTGTACCCGGACCGGAGGGAACGCTGGTCAAGATCTTCCTCAACAAGGGGGGCAAGTTTGCCGAGAAACCCGATCATGAGATCCGCGTGCCGCAAGTGTCCCAACCCCACAAGATTCGTGTGGTTCCGGGCCGCAAAGGAACCAGCGCCGAATTGTTCATCGCCGGGCGGTCGGCCGCGCTGCTTACCGCCGGCGGAACACTGTCAGACTTCCGGGTTGTCCCTCTCGACTTCGCCGATGGAAATCAATTACGAGTCATTCCCGGCAGAGACAAGAACCAGACCCTCCTTGGCGGGCGGTTCAGCGGCTTCTACGTTCTGGAGCCGGGCAGGCCTTCCTTGAGCCGTTATAAACCTGAAATAGCAGGTCCCTATGTCGATGTGCAGGCCCTAGACCTGAACGGCGATGGCCGGACCGATCTGGTCACCTCCTATGGCCAGGTGTTCTTGCGCGGTTCCGATGGAACCTTCCCGGAACAACCTTCGCTTCACCTTGCTACTGAAAAGGGCGACTGGTCTTTTCTGGCAGTCGGGGATTTTAACGGGGACGGAAGGCCGGATATCGTCCTGCTTTCCTACGGGATGCACGGGCAGCCCACAGCTCGCGTTTTCTACAACAAGGGCAACGCGGATCGGCCATTCGCAGAAAATCCCGACGCTGTCATCCCTCTCCCTGCTCCCGGGAAAAACGAGCCCTTGACGTTATTGCGGGATTCTCCGCCGGTCATCGACTGGAACGGCGACGGCATAGCAGACCTCATCATCGGCCGCGGGCAATCCTCCCAGGTATTGATTCTCCTGGGGAGCCGGGAAGGCCTGGACTTGAAGCGCTCCCGCTCCATCACGCTGGATTACCGCGTCCATTTCGAGACGGGATTATACGCGGGCGATTTCAACGGCGACGGGCGGCCCGACCTGGCCGCCTTCGGCTACACCCTGACCGGCGTGGGCTGGAACGGACCCACCGCTGCCTATATCTGGTTGCAGCCGCCTCGGAACTAAAAGATTCAGGATCATCCCATAGGGGTGAAAATGGCGAAGCAGAAGTTCATCGCATTGCTCCGCGGCATCAACGTCACCGGCTACAACTCGATTGCGATGCCCGAACTCCGGTCTCTGTGCGCCGATCTCGGGTGGGGCGACATCCAAAGCTATATCCAGAGCGGGAACTTGGTGTTCAAGGCCGGTGGCAGCGCGGCAAAGCTCGAGTCTGCGCTCGAGCGCGCGATCGACCGCCGGTTTGGCCTGTCCATCCCCACTATCGTTCGGGCGGCGGCCGACTGGCCGGCGTACGTCAAGGGCAATCCGTTTCCGGGCGCCTCGCAGAGCGAGCCGAATCATGTATTGCTTGCTCTCGCCAAGGCCCCGCCGAAGCCGGATGCCGTGGCAGAGCTTCGGGAATGGGCGGCCGGCGGCGAGCGTGTCGTTTTGGCGGGTGATGCCCTGTGGATCCATTATCGGAGCGGCGTGGGAAAGTCGAAACTAACTCCAGCGCTCCTCGATCGGCTCGTCGGCTCGCCGGTGACCGCACGGAACTGGAACACCGTGCTCAAGCTCAACGAGATGGCAGGACTGCCGCCGCCGAAAAGCATGGCTGGTGATGTAAAACAAAGGAAGGCGAATTGAATAAATGAGCGAAATGAGCCACCGTTCACACTTTACTCCTGACGGCTGGCACACCGTGACGCCACGCATCGTGGTTCATGAGGCGCGACAGCTCGTTAAATTCGTGAAGCAGGTGTTCGGAGCGAAGGGAGACTATCGGTCCGATGTGCCGACGGTCCTGAGGATCGGCGACTCAAACGTGATGATCAGTGACGCCGGTATCCGCAATCCGACACCGGCCTTCCTGTACGTCTATGTTGAAAACACGGATGAGACCTATCGGCGCGCGGTCGAAGCCGGTGCCCGCGCGCTGGAAGAACCAGCGGACCTACCATACGGCGACCGTCGCGGCATGGTGGAGGACCGGTGGGGCAACACGTGGCAGATCGCCACGCACCGGGCGAATTTCTCACGTTGAATTCAGCAGTTCTCAGACTTACGCCGACTCCGTGCGGCGAGGCACGCCGTTGGACGGCGCTTGCACGGCCCCGATCCGCTCCATGTGAATGAGTCCCCAGTCGCAAATCGCCCGCAAAGCGCGCTTGAGGGACCGCCCATATTCCGTAAGCGAATACTCCACCTTCGGCGGGACGGTCGGGTAAACCCGGCGTTCGACGATCCCGTCCGCCTCCAGCTCGCGGAGTTGCTGCGTCAGCATCTTTTCTGTGATGCCGGGCATTTGCCGGCGCAGTTCCGAAAAGCGCCAGGTCCGTTGCTGCAACCACCAAAGGATCAGGGCCTTCCACTTGCCGCCGAAAACATCGACGGCTGCCTCGACGGGGCAGTTGTAGGTCTTGGTTTTCATCGAGCTCTCCCAACCCGGGATGCATGACTATCCATTTCGATAGTACCTGACTTCATTGTCAGTACTTACCCGAGAAATGGCAAGGGCCGGCAATTGTTCGGACCGGGATTTCGATGAGATTAAGCCGGCATGTCATGAGCAATGACTGTGGCTTGCTGCAACCTGCGAAGCGTACTTGTCGTGGTGGCGAATCCACCCCTGAGCTCGCTCCGCCTCCTCCTGCCGGCCGAGCGGCGTCAGGTCGAGGTAGTTATAGGTGTTGAGCAGGAGATCCAGACCGCGCTGGTATGCCGAGTACGTGTGAAAGATGCTGTCGCCATCACGAAGGAAGACACTCAGACCCGGCATCTCGCCCTTCGGGAACCAGATCTTGCCCGCCTTGAGGAGTGCGGCCGCACTGGCGTAGTTGTAGACATATTCGCCCTTATCCGGGTCCAAGGTGACATGGAAGTCGTAGTTGAAGTCGTTCCCCAGCGAAGAGAGCCAAGGGAACGTCCACCCCATGCGCCTCTTGAACGACTCGATTTTTGGCACTGGGGCGCGGGAGATAACCGCGAAGGAGGTATTGCGCGCGGCGAAATGAACAATGCCGCCCGCAATGTTATCGATCAAGTGCGAGCAGCTCTTGCAGCCCTCTTCCCAGCTCGGGTCGAACATGAAATGGTAGACGACGAGCTGCCGCCGACCTTCGAAGAGTTCGCGCAGGTTCACCGGACCATCTGGCCCCTCGAAGACATACTCCTTCTCGATTTTGACCATCGGGAGTTTGCGGCGCTCCGCGCTCAGGGCGTCGCGCTTCCGGGTGAATTCCTTCTCCTTCTCAAGCAGATCCCTGCGAGCCACCAGCCACTCAGCTCGCGACGCGACTTTCCGGTCCATCTTCCTCTCCGTTTCTTGGGGTTGGGGTGTTAAAATTCTCGGCGCTGGTCTCGGTCGTCGTATGAATGGTCTTCACAACCAGCGCGGTCAGGCCGCCGGTGGTCGTCGCGGCGGCTGCAATGAGCGCGACTGTTGCCATGCAAGCAGGGCACATAAGTCTCCTCCTTGCCGGGCTCACCTGGCATCGGTTTTGATTGTGAAGCCCGCAAGGCAACGGACCTCTACCGAAGCGCCGAACAACAAGACCGGACAGCTTGTTGCAAGTTCGACCGCGTCATCGATTGTTTCGGCTTGGACGACGGAGTAGCCGCCGACGATCTCCTTGGATTCGACGAAAGGCCCGTCAGTGACAACTTTCGGCGCCCTGATGACGCGCCCCTCTTGGGTCAGTCCGTCCCCAGGGTCCAGCAACCAGCCCTTCTGAACTCCCTGGCTGATCCACTCCCGCCACTTTTGCATGCGTAGCTGCATACCTTCGGGGGTGATGTTGTCGGCGGCATTCTTGCCACGACGGTAAACAAAGAGAAATTTGGCCATTTCGAAGGGTCCTTTCAGCTGTTTTGCTTCATTTGGCCGCGCTTGCGGTCTCTCTTACACGTATGACGAATGAAGTCGCGGCGTGGGGACAGGAACAGGATATTTTTTCCCGATCACATCAAAACATGGGCGGCATGCCAATCATTCGTCGCCACGACGAAAGCTGGCCCAGGTGTACACCCAGGTGCCCGCTCAGCACGAAAGCGACCATCTCTTTCAACGTCGGTAACACCTGCTTCGCGCGCGGGTTGGTTGTCGGCCGAGAAAGCTGCTCGCGGCTGGTTGTTGCCGCCTTCTGCCTCAAATGCTCATAACTCTGTTCAACCGCCCGGCTTAACTCGCCCTTGGGCGGATAATCGCCCCGGGACACCGAGGGCTTCGAGCCCGCTCCGAAGATAGTTGCCCACAAGGCCGGCAGAACCTTCTCACCGCCGAGCTTTTCCAGCGTGCCGTCGGCTGTCCAGGCAAGATGGCCGAGAATCCAGGCCGGATGATTGACGCCTGCCATGGGTTGTTCCGTCATTCGCTCATCGGTAATTTCCGCGAGCAGCATGCGGCAATACTGCATGAGAAACAAGTTGACTTGGATCGCCGTGTCCAGCATCGTTAAAGCCTCCCAAATGCCTTGTTATCTGAACGGTTCCAAACACTAATCATTGTTTCGGGATCGCTGACCTTTTGCATCCTCTCTTGGCATCTTCTCCAGCGACTTCTTCAATCCGATCAAGGTCATCGCCCAATGCTCGGCGAATTTGCTGACCCAGCGCTCGTAGATCAGGCGAATCGGCACAGCATTCAGTGAATTCACGCACGTCCGACCTTCTTCGTGAGTGAGGACCAGCGAGGCATCGCGCAGGACCTGAAGATGCTTCATGACGCCGAACCGGGTCAATTCCGGAAAGCGCTCCACGATTTCCGTGGTTGTCTTGGGCCCGTCCCGCAGGCAGTCCAGGATGGACCGGCGAGTTTCATCCGCGAGCGCTTTCCAGATCACGTCCAGATCCTTTGAGCTCTTCAAAGGCGAATCGGGCTCGGCCGCCGGTCGGACTTTACGAGTTTTCACCATCATGACGATTTACTTTCGATGCCGCTGAGGATTTGTTGCCAGCCCTTGACAGCTCCTTCGCGGTGCGCATCCTCAATGAGTCCAAAAGCTCGATGGCGAACCGTCACCTTTGTTCCGCCCTGACCTTCGGCCAAGCGGAACTGCACGTGGCCCGCCACGGGATACGACATGAACATGGGGCCGTGAATTTCCAGCAAGGTTGGCGGCTTGATGACTTGCACGAAGCCCCAAAGGTGCCCGCTGTTCGCGCCGAGATCGCGGAACCAGCGACCGCCCGGGAATCGCTCCAGCTTGAGCGGCAGCCCGTTCACCTCGCTCAGCTGTCGAATCAACCCCTCGAAGGCTGCCGGTACCGAAGCCTTGACGATGATCTGCTGTTCAATCTCCAGGACGCATTTCTGAAAGTCCATTGCCCTTCTCCTTAGTTCGATACGCTTGTCCGAATAAATACGCGCAGGCTGCGATTGCATTTCATGTGACATAATGGTAACGTAAGCAGGATGTCACGTCAAGGCTCGCTCCGATTTGTCATCATTTCTCTAAATATCAATCAAGATAGTACCTTACCTATTTGTCGGTACTTGCCGCCGGAAGTGTAGGCGGGTAGGATGCGCGGCAAGGTTTTTGCTAGGAGGGAATGCTCGTGTCGATCATATTAACAGGAGGGTAAAATGAAGGTCGGAGTCCTTGGATCCGGCGACGTGGCCAAAGTCCTCGCCGGCGGGTTGTTGAAACACGGTCACGACGTGATGATGGGCACGCGGACAACGTCCAAGCTTTCGGACTGGGCGAAGCGAAATCCGAAAGGGACTGTAGGCGGCTTCGCCGAGGCGGCCAAGTTTGGCGAATTGGTGGTTCTTGCCGTCAAGGGCGATGTGGCTCTCGACGCGCTCCGGGCCGCCGGCGCGGCGAACCTGGCGGGCAAACCCGTTATCGACGCAACGAACCCCATCGCCGATGCCCCGCCGGTCAACGGGGTCCTGAAGTTCTTCACCAATCTTGACGACTCACTCATGGAGCGTTTGCAGCGCGAGTTTGCAAACGTGCGTTTTGTCAAGGCTTTCAATTCCGTCGGCAATGCCCTCATGGTAAACCCGCAGTTCAACGGCGGGAAACCGACGATGTTCATCTGCGGCAACGACGAGGCGGCCAAGCGGACCGTGCGCGGCATCCTCGACCAGTTTGGCTGGGAGACTGCCGACATGGGCAAGGCCGAGGCCGCCCGGGCGATCGAGCCGCTCTGCATGCTGTGGTTAATCCCAGGCCTCTTGCGCAACGAGTGGTCGCATGCGTTCAAACTGCTGCGCCAGGAATAAGGGAGAGAGAGGCGGATATCACGCGAGATGAAGCCACACCAGCCTATCGTTGTGGTCACCGGCGGCAATCGCGGCATCGGCTTCGAAATCTGCCGCCAACTGGCGGGACGCGGCGTGCAGGTCGTTTTGACGGCGCGAAAACCGGAAGCCGGCGCAGAGGCCGCAAGGAGGCTTGCCGCGCAGAAACTTTCGGCACAGTTTTACCCCCTCAATGTTACCGACCCGGAGAGCGGCGCGGCCTTACGCCTTTTTTTGGAACGCGCATTCGGCAGCCTCGATGTGCTGATCAACAACGCGGGCATCTTCTTGACAGAGGACAGCTCCGGCCTGGATGTCAAACTGGAAACCGTGCGCGCCACACTGGAAACGAATACGCTGGCGCCCTTGCAGCTGTCGCAAACGCTGCTGCCGCTCCTCAAACGCAGTCGAGCCGCCCGAATCGTCAACGTATCCAGCGGGATGGGCGCCCTTTCGAGCATGGGAGGAGACCATGCGGCCTATCGCATCTCGAAGGCAGCGTTGAATGCCGTGACCGGCGTCCTGGCGGCCGAGCTGCGGAGCACGGTCGCGGTCAATTCGGTCTGTCCCGGTTGGGTCAAGACCGACATGGGCGGCGCGAATGCCGAGCGCGAGGTCGCGCAGGGTGCAGATACCGCTGTGTGGCTTGCCCTGGACGCGCCGCTAGATCTGACTGGAAAGTTCGTGCGCGACCGCAACGTCATTCCCTGGTGAGCAGCCTGGTGGGAAACGGGACGATGCAGTATCTTGTGATCATGCGCCTGAAGCCCAATGTGTCCAGGGACGCACTGGCGCCGGGCGTACTCCGCACCATCCATTTAATCAAGGGGCCGGCGGGCGCAGTCCTCCTCTTCGAAGCGTCCGGTGAGAAAGAAGTCGAGGCCCAGGTTGCCCAGTTGCCCCGGGTCGTTTCCGGAGCCGTGACTGTCGAGACCTTGCCCCTCGAGCCGTTCACCGGGTGGGCGTTACTGTTCGCTCCAAACGCTTTGACCGAGCGTACCAGTCGCTAAGCCGGCACGGGGAGGAAAGGAGCGTGCGAGTACGCCAGCGTGATCGTCGCCACGGCATCGGCCCGCACTGCCATGTCGGCGTTGATCACTGGCAAAGTACGGTTTCGAGCGGTGCTCAAGATGGCGAAATCACCGGCTGGACTGGGTGGCACGCCGTGAGTCTTCGAAGGGCGTGCTCGGCGAACTGAGGCTGACTCCGCCACGCCCTTCGAAGACTCACGGCGTACCACCCGGAGGTTGACTATTGGGTAAAAAATGAGCGCACCAGGTCTAGACGCAGGCTTAAGCCTGCGAGTACGGAGTGACGGACGAGAGGCGCGAGATGCCGAGTCGCTGCGCCTGGCGGAAGATCGAAACCGGACGGCGAACTGGAAACGCTGGGGACCGTACCTGTCGGAGCGCCAGTGGGGTACGGTCCGGGAAGATTATTCGGCGGACGGCTCGGCGTGGAGCTACTTCCCACATGACCACGCCCGCAGCCGTGCCTATCGGTGGGGCGAGGACGGCCTGCTCGGGATTTGCGATCGCGAGTGCCGGTTATGTTTTTCCCTGGCGCTGTGGAACGGCCGGGACCCGATCCTCAAAGAACGGCTGTTTGGTCTAGGCGGCGCGGAGGGCAATCACGGCGAAGACTGCAAGGAATGCTACTTCTATCTCGATTCCACGCCGACGCACTCCTACATGAAAGCGCTTTACAAGTATCCGCAGGCGGCGTTCCCTTATGCCCGGCTGGTCGAGGAGAACGGCCGCCGCGGCAAGGCCGATCTCGAGTTCGAGTTGGTGGACACTGGGGTTTTCGCAGAAGGTCGTTACTTCGATGTCTTTGTGGAGTATGCCAAGGCAACGCCTGATGACATCCTGATCCGAATCACCGCGGCCAATCGCGGGCCGGAGGCGGCGCTCCTGCACCTGTTGCCAACGCTCTGGTGTCGCAACACCTGGTCCTGGGGCTGTAATCACGAAGGCTGCTGGCCGAAACCGTTTATCCGTCGCGCCGAGGACGGAACACTCCTGGCCCATCACGTGACCCTGGGTCGATTCCGTTTGGCGGTCAAGCCGCTTGCCGATCGGAAAACACCGGAGTTCCTCTTTACAGAGAACGAGACGAACTCTGCCCGGCTCTTCGGCACGGCCAACGCGAGCCCTTATACCAAGGATGCTTTCCATGAGTACGTTATCGATCATCGCGCAGACGCGGTCAATCCGAAAGGACAGGGCACCAAGGCTGCGGCTTACTATCCCCTGCTGGTTCCCGTTCTGGGCCAGGTGACTGTCGAACTCCGGCTGTGTGCCGAGGAGGAAGCGGCACGCGAACAGCTGCAGTCCTCTCGCGGAGCGAGAGGGCTACCCGCTTTTGGCGTGGCTTACGACCAGGTCTTCGCCGACCGCATCCGCGAAGCCGATGAATTCTATGCGCTTGTCGCAGGCGTGGCTGGGGCAAAGTCTTCGATGCCCCGGCCGGGGCTTCCGCAGACTCCAGCCCCGGCCACCCCGCAGGCCCGGGTCGCCCGGCAAGCGTACGCGGGCCTGTTGTGGACCAAGCAGTTCTATCACTACATCGTCAAGGACTGGCTGGGTGGAGATCCGGAGCAGCCGGCGCCGCCGGAGGCCCGCAAGCAAGGCAGGAACCACGATTGGACGCACGTCTATAACCGCGACATCATCTCGATGCCGGACAAGTGGGAATATCCCTGGTACGCGGCCTGGGACCTGGCCTTCCACATGCTCCCCTTTGCTCGGATCGACCCCGACTTCGCCAAGGAGCAGCTCGTGCTTTTCTTGCGCGAGTGGTACATGCATCCCAGCGGCCAGCTAGCGGCCTACGAGTGGGCCCTGTCGGATGTGAACCCGCCAGTCCACGCCTGGGCCTGCTGGCGGGTCTACAAGATCACAGGGCCTCCCGGCCAGCGCGACCGGCTCTTTCTCTCCCGCGTCTTTCAGAAGCTCTTGATCAATTTCACCTGGTGGGTGAACCGCAAGGATGTCGATGGAAACCACCTCTTTGCGGGGGGGTTCCTCGGTCTGGACAACATTGGCATGTTCGACCGTTCGCAACCGCTGCCCAATGGCGGCCACCTTGAACAAGCAGACGGCACCGCCTGGATGGCCTTCTACTGCGCGACGATGCTGTCGATGGCCCTGGAACTGGCGCGGGGAAACCCGGCTTATGAGGACGTGGCCTCGAAGTTCTTCGAACATTTCGTCGCGATCGCCGACGCCATGAACACGCTCGGTGGTAGCGGGCTCTGGGACGGGAACGACGGCTTCTATTACGATCGGCTGCACACCAACGGCCACGTGACACCGACGCGCATCCGCTCCATGGTGGGCCTGATTCCACTTTTCGCCGTCGAAGTCCTGGAAGATGATGTTCTGGAGCGCTTGCCGGGGTTTCGCAAACGGCTGCAATGGTTTCTCGACAATCGGCAAGACCTGGCTCAATACATTTCCTACATGGAAGTTGGAACATCAGGCCACGGCCGGCGGCTCCTGGCGATTCCTTCCCGCGCCCGGCTGGAACGGGTGTTGCGTTATCTGCTAGACGAAAATGAGTTCCTGTCTCCGTATGGCATCCGCTCGCTATCGCGCTTCCACAAGGAGAATCCGTACGTTTGCCGGACTGGGGGACAGGAGAACCGGGTGGCGTATGTGCCGGGCGACTCCGATTCGGCGATGTTCGGCGGCAACTCGAACTGGCGCGGGCCCATCTGGTTTCCCGTGAATTACTTGCTGATCGAGGCCCTGGAGCGATACCACCACTTTTATGGTGATGCGCTCCGCGTCGAATGTCCCGCAGGTTCGGGCCGGTTGATGAATCTGGCGGAAGTGGCCTGCGAGCTGGGCGCCCGGCTGACGCGACTCTTCCTGCCGGATGCGCAGGGTTGCCGCCCGTGCCACGGAGGTGCGCGCGCATTCGCCGGCGACCCGCACTGGCAGAACCTCATCCTCTTCTATGAGTCCTTTCACGGTGACGATGGTCGGGGAGTTGGGGCGAGCCACCAAACCGGCTGGACCGCGCTGGTAGCTCGCCTGTTGGAAATGGCCCCCGCTCCGTGCACCCGAGCACCCGGCGCGCGTCAACTGTCTGAACTTTCTCGCGAAATCGTGCGGGAGGAACCATGAACAAGGCAATTGTGGTCCGTCCCGATGCCGCTGCGCATCCCCAAGAGTCGCCGTTCGTTGCAAAAACAAAATCTCCCGAGCCGTTCACCCTTGTCCTGTTTGGAGCAACGGGGATCTTGCAGGGCGAAGATGAAGCGGCCTTTATGAATGTGCTCACCATCGACGTGGCCGAGACCCATGTGAAAATCCTCGCAACTGGACACGAGAAATCGCGGAAATTCCCCTCGGGTCCAACGATGACCCCAAAGCAGATGGTTGCCGGCGCCAAGAAACTCGCCGGAGAATGGAAGTGCGACGCGATATCGATCGGCTAACCCGGCCCCGCAGTGAATAACCGGCCGACAGTGGAGCCGTACAACCTGGCCGCCGGTTGGGTGAAATTTGATTTTCAAAAAGCGTTTGCATGTCCGGAAAAGCTTGTGAATGATGCAGCCATGCAAGCTTTGGGCAGCTACCAGGGGGGAAAGACGCTGTTTCTGGGATTGGGCACTGGCCTGGTGTCGGCCATGGTCTTTCATGGCATGGTCCAGCCGTTGGAATTGGCGCATCTTCCTTATAAAAAAGGGACGTTTGAGGATTATGTGGGAAAACGCGGGTTGGCGCGAAACGGCAGGTAGAACTGGCGCTAGCATGTTGCGGACGTGGTTGCCAGCTTGATTGCCGCACTGCTACGCGACGACGTGGTGCTCGGCGGGAGCAACCTCAAGAAGCTTGATGAGCTGCCTCCTGGTTGCCGAGCCGGCAACAACGCCAATGCATTCCTGGGCGGATTCCGGTTGTGGGAGGATGTTAAGAAACGAGGAAGGAACGAGCAATGCAAATCGGAATGATTGGATTGGGGCGCATGGGCGCGAACATGGTGCGGCGCCTGCTCAGGCGCGGCCATCAATGTGTGGTCTTCAACCGGTCGCCGCAACCGGTGGAGGAATTGGTCAAAGAACACGCCAACGGCGCCTCGTCGCTGGCGGACTTCGTGAAGAAGCTAGACAAGCCGCGAGCGATCTGGTTGATGGTCCCGGCCGCGGCGGTCGATCAATCCATCGCGGATTTACACCCGTTCGTCGAAGCCGGCGACACGCTGATCGACGGCGGTAATTCGTACTACATCGATGACATTCGCCGCGCCAGGGAGCTTGCAGCCAAAAATGTGCTTTACCTCGACGTGGGCACGAGCGGCGGAGTTTGGGGACTCGAACGCGGCTATTGCATGATGATCGGCGGCCCAGAATCCGCCGTGCTGCGACTCGATCCCATCTTCAAGTCCCTGGCGCCCGGCGTGGGGGACATTTCGCGGACGCCTGGACGGGACAAGGTCGGCGGCACTGCGGAAGAAGGGTATCTGCACTGCGGTCCGGCCGGCGCCGGACATTTCGTCAAAATGGTTCACAATGGCATTGAATACGGCATCATGGCCACCTATGCCGAGGGGATGGGAATCTTGCGCGACGCCAACATCGGCAAACGGACACACGCGATCGACGCGGAAACGACCCCGCTGCGCGATCCCGAGCATTATCAATACGACCTCAACCTGAGAGACATTGCCGAGCTCTGGCGTCGCGGCAGCGTCGTCGCTTCCTGGTTGCTGGACCTCACCGCCTCAGCCTTGCTCAAGGATCCAGCACTCGCAAAGTTCGCCGGACGAGTCTCCGACTCGGGCGAAGGACGGTGGACAATCAAGGCCGCAATCGACGAAGGGGTGCCCGCGCCCGTGCTGAGTACGGCGCTCTACGAGCGTTTCAGCTCGCGCGGCGCCGCAGATTTTCAGAACAAACTCCTTTCGGCAATGCGCTTTGAATTCGGCGGACATCATGAGAAGCCGGTGGGCAAAGCGTAATAGATTATCGTGAAGATTTATCGGCGATGAATAGGAGGTGCTCGCTTGGAGATCAAGATTTTTGCGGACGAACAGACGGCGGCTCAACAGTCGGCTTCGTTTATCGCCGCCGAAGCTCGGATGGCGATCGCCACGCGAAACCGGTTCTTACTGGCTCTAAGCGGTGGCCGTACTCCGTGGCTGATGTTGCGCTCTTTGGCAAGGGAAGACGTGTCGTGGCAGCTCGTGCATCTGTTCCAGGTGGATGAACGGGACGCCCCGGCCGGGCATCCGGACCGGAATTTGACGCATATCCGCGAGAGCCAATTAGACCGTGTGCCCATTCCGGCCAACCAGGCCCATGCGATACCGATAGAAGCCGGCAATCTGGAAACCGCAGCCATGTCGTACGCAAAGACGCTCCAGCAGGTCGCTGGATCGCCTCCGGTGCTTGATCTGGTTCATCTGGGGTTGGGACCGGACGGCCATACCGCTTCACTAGTGCCGGGAGATCGCGTTCTGGACGTTGGCGACGCCGATGTCGGCGTCACCGGCGCTTACCAAAAGCGGCGCCGGATAACGTTGACCTATCCGATTCTCAATCGTGCCCGGCGCATCCTTTGGGTAGTGACCGGAAGCGAGAAGGCCGGAATGCTCGCGCGCTTGCGAGATGCTGATCGGGCAATTCCAGCCGGTCGAGTGCGGCAGGCGTCGGCCGTTGTCCTCGCCGACGCAGCGGCCGCAGAAGGATTGAACACGTGACTGAGGAGCACGCGAGGGCGAGGGCGATTGCGATGCGTGCCATGATTCTTGAGGCGCCCGGCACCGGCCTCCGCGAAGCAGAACTGCCGCGGCCGGAGCCCGGGCCGGAGCAGTTGTTGATTCGAGTAGCTGCCTGCGGCGTTTGCCGAACCGACCTGCACGTGGTGGATGGCGAGCTGCCCAACCCGAAGCTGCCGCTGGTGCCCGGCCACGAGATCGTCGGCACCGTGGTTCAGAAGGGCGCGCGGGTCGATCGATTCCGCGAAGCCGAGCGAGTGGGTGTGGCGTGGCTCGGCCGCACGTGCGGCACGTGCCGCTACTGTATCGCCGGGCGGGAGAATCTGTGCGACCGTCCGGGCTTCACCGGTTACACGCTCGACGGCGGCTATGCCGAGTACACCGTCGCCGACCATCGCTATTGCTTCTCCATTCCGGCGCGTTACAGCGACGCCGAAGCCGCACCGTTACTGTGCGCGGGGCTGATCGGCTACCGTTCGCTGGTGCTGGCCGGCGATGCCCGGCGGCTGGGGATCTACGGATTCGGCGCGGCAGCGCACATCATCGTTCAGGTGGCTCGGCACCAGGGACGGCAGGTCTACGCCTTCACGCGGCCGGGTGACGAGGAAGGGCAGCGCTTCGCCCGCGAGCTGGGGGCCATTTGGGCGGGCGACTCGACAAGCCAGCCGCCCGAGGAGCTCGACGCCGCGATCCTGTACGCGCCGGTAGGATCGCTCGTTCCCGCCGCCCTGCGGGCGGTGGCCAAGGGCGGTACCGTGGTGTGCGCCGGCATTCACATGAGCGACATCCCGTCCTTCCAATACCGCCTCCTTTGGGGCGAGCGCGTGATCCGCTCCGTCGCGAACCTGACCCGCCGCGACGGCACGGACTTCCTGGAGTTGGCCCCGCGTGTGCCGGTGCGCACCGCAGTGCAGAGCTTTCCCCTCTCTGATGCCAACGTGGCGCTGCGAAAGCTGCGCGACGGGCAGATCCAGGGCGCGGCGGTGCTTGTCGTCGACAGTTGAAGACGAGCGAAAAGGAGTCAGGCACGTTTTTCAGGGTCGAGTGCTGGTTTCGTTAGATAGTAGAGGACTGACGTTGAAAAACGTGCCTGACCCCTGCTCGCGGCCAGGAGATTCGTGCATTGAACTGACAAAATGCCATGACGAGGCACAGGCGCCGAATGGAGATTGAGCATCTATCTGTGCCTTCGAATGTTGTTGAGGTTGTTTTAATGCATTGTACTTGTCATGTTTGAGACCGACTCGGAGGTAATAACTCTGGGGCTGCGTGCGCTGCTTGATTGCGTTTCGAGTACTACTAGACTACAAGTTGGCGAAACGGTCGCCGGCGAGCATATCCGGAAAATCAGAAAGGAGGACGGAATGAGCGGAGTACGGGTTCTGGTGGGTACAAGAAAGGGAGCGTTCATCCTGACAGCGGACGGCAAGCGTCAGCGCTGGGCGGTCAACGGCCCACTGTTTGCGGGGTGGGAGATCTATCATGTCAAGGGTTCGGCTGTTGACCCGAACCGGCTCTACGCATCGCAGACCAGCGGTTGGTTCGGTCAGATCATTCAGCGCTCGGACGACGGCGGCAAGACATGGCACCAACCGGGAACGCCGGCCGGTGAGCCGACCAAAACTCCCGAAGGCATGCCCAAGGGCGAGAGCAACAAATTTGTCTACGATACTTCCGAAAAGACAGGGAAACCGCTCACGACGCACCAATGGTACGATGGGTCGCAGCACCCGTGGGAGTTCAAGCGCGTGTGGCATCTGGAACCGTCGTTGAGTGATCCGAATTTTGTTTACGCCGGGGTGGAAGACGCGGCGCTGTTTCGCTCAACCGATGGCGGAAAGAACTGGCAAGAGCTGCCCGGTCTGCGCGGCCACGGCACGGGGCCCAAATGGCAGCCGGGCGCCGGCGGCATGGGGCTGCACACGATCATTCTCGATCCGAGCAACCCCAAGCGCATGTTCATCGCCATCTCGGCGGCGGGCGCCTTCCGCACCGAGGACGGCGGCCAGACCTGGAAGGCGATCAACAAGGGCCTCCGGTCGCAGTATCTGCCCGAACCGATGCCCGAAGTCGGCTACTGAGTGCACCATGTGGTGATGCACCCGGCGTGTCCGGGTGTCCTCTTCATGCAGTTGCACCAGGGCGGCGGCATTTTCCGCAGCGACAACGGAGGCGACTTGTGGAAGGAAGTGAACGGGAACTTGCCCACCGACTTCGGTTTCCCGATCGATGTCCACTCCCATGAGCCGAAGACGATTTACGTCGTGCCGATCCATCCCGAACAAGGGCGGGTGCCGCCCGATGGCAAGCTGCGCGTCTACCGCAGCCGGACCGGCGGCAACGAGTGGGAGCCGCTCACGAGAGGTTTGCCGCAAGAGAACTGCTACGTCAACGTGCTGCGCGACGCGATGGCCGTCGACTCGCTCGATAAGTGCGGCGTGTATTTCGGCACCACCGGCGGGCAGGTGTACGTGTCGGCCGATGCAGGCGACAACTGGACTCCCATTGTCCGCGATCTACCGGCCGTTTTATCCGTCGAGGTCCAGACACTGCCATGATCCGAATCATACTGCCGCCGCATCTGCGAACGCTGGCGCACGCCGGCGCCGAGGTGAAGCTCGACATCGAGGGTCCCGTAACGCAGCGCTCAGTCCTGGATGCACTCGAGGCCCATTATCCGATGCTGCGCGGGACGATCCGCGACCACGTCACACTCAAGCGCCGGCCGATGTTGAGGTTCTTCGCGTGCGAAGAGGACCTGTCCCTCGAACCGCCGGATGCGCCATTGCCCGACGCGGTAGCGTCGGGGGCGGAGCCTTTTTTCATCGTCGGGGCCATTGCGGGCGGCTAAAGTTCACTCCAGCACAAAGCGAAACGGAAACACGCCGACCGCGACTTTGATCTCTTTTTCTTTGCCCTCGCGCTTGACTTTTAGCGTCAGGTCCGTGCCCGGTCTTGCCTGCCGGATTACCTGGACAATCATCATCAAGTCCGTTGCTTCGGCATCGCCGGCTTTCAGTAAGATATCATTCTTTTCCAGGCCGGCTTTTTTTCCGGGACTTTTGTCGAATACGTCATTGATAATTACTTCCTTCTTCTCCCGATCGAAGCTCAACATCATGCCGACAAATCCGGTAGTGCCTTTGTAGTCGGCCCGTTCACCATCCTTCAGGCGTTTGAAAACCATCATGCGCCAGTTGGCTTTGTCCATCGTCGTGAACTTATTCGGGCGCTCCTTCTGGCCTTCGGTTTCACGATTGATACAGATTTTCAGAGTTCCATCTTCCACCGAAAATATTCCTTCATAGACGTTTTGGGCGGGACGAAACGTCAAGTCGATGCACTTGGGGTTTGTCGTAGCATCGACACGCAAAAGCGCCAGTTCTTCGCCGCCGTAAACCACCTTTTCCCCCTTGATAACCCAGGGAGGATAACGATCAACAACATCTTCCTCCTTGCCGTTTCGTTCCAGGGCGGCCAATGCCCAGGCGCCCTGCAACCCGGCGAACTCTTGTTTGGCTTTCGCTTCTTGCGGTTCCTTACCGGAAGGAGTAACCAAAGAAGCGAGAAGCAAAATGGTAATGCCAGCGTTCATAACAATCCTCCGTATTGTGAAGAGCCAACAACGGACGCTGCTTCGGTACCGCAATTGTAAGCCCGCCTGGCGTGCCGGTCAAAGGCAACAGGATGAATACAATGATTCGCAGTGTCTGGTGATACTTCACCCGCACCAAAGGAGGCCGCATGTTTTCTTTTCGTAGCATCGCGCCGCTACTTGTGTTTCTCGTGCTCGCCGGTCCCGCTCCGATCGTTTCTATTGCGCGGGCTCAGGAGAGGGAGAACGCGATCCTCGGGCAAGTGAAAGCGGCCATCAAGGACGCCGCCAAGCCATTCACGATGGTCGTTCAGCTTAGGGTGAAGGAGGGCAGCGCGGCGAAATTTGAAGCCGCGTTTGCAAAGGCGAGCAAGGCAACGCGGCAAGAGAAGGGAAACCGCGCCTATGACCTCAATCGCGACGCGACGATGCCGACACGGTATCTCGTCTACGAACGCTGGCAAAATCTGGCAGCGCTGGAAACGCACCTGAAATCTGAGCACATCACGACATTGCTGGCGGAACTCGGTGATCTGCTTGCGGCGCCGCCGGAGATTACCGTTCTCGTTCCGACCGGCGATGGATGATTCACTCCTTTTAGCGGCTGATCCGCAAGCCCGCGCCCCGGACCAGCGCCTCGACTTCCTCGCGGGTGATCCAGGCGAAATCGCCGGGGATCGAATGTTTCAATGCGCTCACGGCCACGCCGTAATCCAGGCCCTTTTGCGGGTCGCCGTCGAGGAGCCCGTGAATTAACCCTGCGGCGAAGGAGTCTCCCGCGCCGAGCCGATCCACAATTTCGACTTCATAGGTCCGCGTCCGGAAGAACTTGCCCTGACTGTAAGCAATCGCGGTCCAGGAATTCTTCCACACCAGGGGATTTTCCCGGAGTGTTATGGCCACCACCTTCAGCGGGTAGGTCCGGGCCAGCTTCCCCGCAACTTCTTCGTAATCGATGCCGGTGATTTGCAGAACTTTTTCCGTGTCTTCCTCGGTGGTGATGAGGACGTCGCAAAGTTGCATGAAATCGTGCATCCACCGGTAGGCGTCTTCTTGGGACCAGAGCTTGGATCGATAGTTCAGATCGATACTGATCGACACCTTGGCGGCGCGTGCGGCTTGCAAGGCTTCGCGCGTGGTCTCGGCGGCAAAGGAACTGAGCGCGGGCGTGATGCCGGTGACGTGGAACCACCGGGCCCCCGCGAAGACCTTTGACCAGGGCACCTCGCCCGGGCGAATGTTGGCAATCGCCGCTCCCTTGCGGTCGTAGACCACGCTGCTGGCGCGCGGCGCCGCCCCGAATTCCAGAAAATAAACGCCGATGCGGTCTTCATCCGTCCAGATTATGTGCTCCGTACTGACGCCGGCTTCATGAGCTTGATTGGCAATGAGGCGGCCCAGCGGATTGCGCGTCAGCCGGGAAACCCAGGCCGCCGAGCGGCCGAGGCGCGCCAGGGCAACGGCCGTGTTGAGCTCGGCCCCGCCTCCCTGGACCTCGAAGGTCCTTGCCTGTTCCAGCCGGCGAAAATTCGGCGGACTCAGCCGCAACATGGCTTCGCCGAATGTGATCACGTCATAGGACATGCCTGCAACTCCCGCGAATGAATCCTGGAATGACAGCAAAAAAACCTCGATGTGATTATCCCATAGGATTCGCGGATGTCCAGAAGATCATGCCGACTGCGCGACGCCCAGTCAATATGATAGACCCGGTCTCCCCAGTGAACTCCTAAACATCCGGTCCCGGAATACCGATCATGCTTTCCCATTCCATGCTGCTATTCTTGGCTGCCTTTCCGATTTGCGCGAACCCATCGCAAGAAAAGGCACAAGCAAATTCAAAGCCATCTTCTGTCGAAAAATGGGCCGACCCTGCGCTGAATGTCACGAAAGGACTCACTCTGTGGCTGGACGCTGCTCGTCACAACGCCGCGCGCAAAGCGAACGGGAAGACCGAAAGCCGGAGCGGCGACCGGGTGGAGTCCTGGTTTGACGGGTCCCGCATGAGTCTCCATCTATCCCAGAAGTTTTCAAGCACTCAGCCGACGTATTTTCAGACCGAAGGATTCCGCGCGCTGCAATTTGATGGGGAAACCACTTATCTTGCACGAAGTCAGGAAGCCAAATCGTTGAAAGATGTCACGATTTTTATCGCCGCGGTTCCCGTGACTAACGCGGGCCAGTTTCAAGCTTTTCTCGCCATGAACGCGGCGGGCAAGAACGACTATCTAACCGGCCTGACCATCGATCAAGGATCTCAGCCGACCAGGCGCTTTCAGTCCATCAACGTGGAAGGTAACGGCTTCGGTGGCGCTGTCAATTTGATGAAGGATGCCTTTGATTTCGGAACTGTGCAGCGCTTTTGCATTACCTCCGCAATAGGAAACGGCGGCACGAAGTTGTTTGTCAACGGCAAACTCAACGGACAAAGGGACCGCAAAGAATCGCTGCTTCGCATGGACCAGATTTGCGTTGGTGCACGCTACTATACCAACGGCGGCCCGCCGCAATTTCGCGGTTTCTTTAACGGCGCGATCGCCGAGGTAATCGTTTATGACCGCGTGCTCGCCGATGCCGAACGGCTGAATGTGGAATCCTACCTGGCCGCGAAGTATGGCGCGCTGCCAAGAATTGCCCTGCCCCGCCGTCCGGCGATCGGCAAACCCCTTGTCGCAGTTGCCAACCCGCCCCCCGTGCAGATGTTTGTTCCCGGCTTCACCGTCAAGCAACTTCCGGTCGATTTGACCAATATTAACAACGTCCAATACCGCGACGATGGCAAGCTTGTGGCGCTCGCGTACGACGGAAATGTCTACCTGCTCTCCGATACGGATGGCGACGGCCTCGAAGATAAGGTGGAAATCTTCTGGGAAAACAAGGGAAGCATCCGGGCGCCGATCGGCATGGATCTGACTCCGCCGGGCTACAAGCACGGCACGGGCGTGTTCGTGTCTGCCAAGGGGAAATGCACGCTCCTTGTCGATACTGCCGGCACCGGCAAAGCGGACAATGAAATTGTCCTGGCGCAGGGCTGGCAGGAACTCCCGCACGGAGTCGATGCCCTGGGCGTAGCTTACGATGCCCGCGACGGCAGTGTGTATTTCGGGCTGGGTTGCGCCGATTACGTCAATCCCTATCAAGTGGATAAGAACGAAAAGTCCCGGTACCGTTTGACCAGCGAGCGGGGAACAATTTTGCGAATCGCCCCCGACTTCGGCAGCCGGGAAATTATCGCCACCGGCATCCGCTTTTCCGTCGGCATGCGCTTCAATCGCGCGGGGGACCTATTTGCGACCGATCAGGAAGGAGCAACCTGGCTGGCGAACGGCAATCCTCTGGATGAACTGCTACACATTCAAAGACGCCGGCATTACGGTTTTCCGCCTCGGCATCCCAAGTACCTGCCGAATGTCATCGATGAACCCAGTGTATTCGATTACGGTCCGCAGCACCAATCGACTTGCGGATTGAACTTCAACGAGCCGGTTCCAGGCGGCCCGATTTTTGGCCCCTCCGAGTGGCAATCGGATCTATTCATTGCCGGTTATTCGCGCGGCAAGCTCTACCGGACGAAACTGGTGAAAACCTCCGGCGGCTATGTGGCCCAAAACCAGGTCCTGGCCACGTTGAACATGCTGGCCTGCGATGTCTGCGTTTCCCCCAAGGGCGAGCTGGTGATTGCGGTTCACAGCGCCGGGCCGGATTGGGGGAGCGGGCCGACGGGCAAGGGCAAGCTTTACAAGGTGATCTACACCGGCAAGGATCTTCCGCAGCCGGTGCGCGCCTGGGCACAAAGTCCGCAAGAAGTGCGGATTGCGTTTGATCGAGCCATCGATCCGCGCTATCTGCAGGAGTTGGTTGGCAAAATTGGCATCGAATACGGCAAGTATGTCTCGGCCGGCGATCGATTTGAAAGTCTGCGGCCGGGCTATCACGTAGTGCAGGATCAACTGCGAACGCCTCGTTTTGAACTTCCCGTATTCGGCGTCCAGGTCAGCCGCGATCGGCGCACGTTGATTCTGGCGACGGCCCCCCATCCCGGAGCCGTCAATTATGCCGTAACGCTGCCGGGCCTCGGCCGGCCCGCCAAAGCGGATGAGAAGAATCGTGAACTGCCGCAAGCGCCCCAAACCGACTTGCAGTACGACCTGTGCGGAGTGGCAGCAGAATGGCAACCGACCACCGGTGAGGCTCCGTGGACGGGTTGGTTGCCTCATTTGGACATGAAAGTTGCCGGCGAGTTCACCCGCGGAAGCGCGATGCATCAGGAGTTGTGGGAACGTAACAAACAGCCCGGCAGACTCATTCTGCGGACCAAGGCCAATTTGCACGACATGCTGCGCCCGGCGGTACAGCCCGGCTCGAAGATTGATTACACTTTGCCGGCGGAACAAGTGACTCTTGTTTTCCGGAGCAAAAACGGCCTGGAGGTGCGGACGGCTTCGGGCATCGTTCCTGTCGTTACCGACACAAAGGATCAGCACACCGTCACCGTGACGATTCCCGCAGGCGTTGATGCTCCGGTGCCCTTGGAGGTTTGCTTGACGACGGGAACCGGGGAACCGGAACTCAGCGTGATCTATTTTACGCAGGAAGATTCTCGGCCCCGCGCGCTGGCAATGCATCGTTTTCTGCTGCCGTGGGCTTCCATCACCAGGCAAGAAACGCCTGCGGTGGTAGAACGGGATATTCCCGAGCTCAAGGGCAGTAACTGGGCGCGGGGCAGGCAGGTGTTCTTCAGCGAGCAGGCAGCGTGTTTCAAATGCCATATGGTGGGCGGTCAAGGCGGTGCGATCGGTCCGGACCTTTCCAATCTACCCCATCGCGATTTTCATTCGGTTCTGCGCGATATTACCGATCCGAGCTTTGCCATCAATCCGGACTACATCACCCAGGTCATTCAACTCAAGAACGGCCGATTGTTGACGGGTGTGGTTCGCACGGAGGGAGATAGGCTGCATGTGGGCGACCAGGATGGCCGGGTTACCACCATTGCGCGCGATGACATCGAGGAAATGCACAGCGCTCCCCATTCGATCATGCCGGAAGGGATTCACAAGCTGCTCGGCCCGGACAAGATGCTAGATTTGCTGGCGTTTCTCTTGACCGAACCGCCGCGGATGCCCGATTACGGCAAGGGCACGCCGCCTCCGCCGCGCTCGCTGAAAGAGGTTCAAAAGATTTTGGCCGGCGCACCGCCAAAATTGCAGACGCGGCCGATCCACATAGTCCTCGTGGCGGGGAAAAAAGACCACGGGCCGGGAGAACACGATTACCCGGCGTGGCAGAAGGTCTGGCAAAAATTGCTGGCCATGGCCGAGGATACCAAGGTAACCAGTGCCATGGATTGGCCGGGCGCGGAGGATCTGAAAACCGCAGACATTTTGGTCTTCTATCAACAAGGCAAATGGACGCCGGATAAGGCCAAGGACATCGATGCGTTTCTGGCCCGCGGCGGCGGGCTGGTCTACATCCATTACGCGGTGGATGGCGGGGCCGATGCTCCCGGCTTTGCGCAGCGGATCGGCCTGGCCTGGCAGGGAGGCAAGTCGCGCTTCCGCCATGGTCCCCTGGACCTCGGCTTCCAGGCCGGAAAAAAGCACCCGATCGCTCGCAATTTCGACGCTGTCCATTTCCACGATGAAAGTTACTGGCGCCTGGCCGGCGATCCCAAGAAGATCAATCTCGTGGCGTCCGGAGTGGAAGAAGGCGAGGAGCAGCCGTTGTTCTGGACGCTGGAGCCTTCGAAGGGCCGGGTTTTTGTCTCCATTCCCGGCCACTTTGCCTGGACGTTCGACGATCCACTGTTTCGGATTCTCTTGCTGCGCGGCATCGCATGGACCGCAAAGGAACCGGTCGATCGATTCAACGACCTGGTCGCGCCGGGAGCACGCGTCACGGAGTGAACGGTGACCGATTTTCGCTTGCGGTCGGGGGAGCGCCACTTTACAATGGGGGCCAGATTTTAACCCAATAGAAAATGCGGGAGGGTGGCCATGAACCGGAAGTCCCATTGCGGGCGTCAGGTTGGATTCACCTTGATTGAATTGCTCGTGGTGATTGCCATCATCGGCGTGCTCATCGCGCTCTTGTTGCCCGCGGTGCAAAAAGTGCGCGAGGCAGCCAACCGCATGAAGTGCTCGAACCACCTCAAGCAACTGGCACTTGGCTGTGTCATGTACCACACCGATCATGACCGGTTTCCCCCCGGCGGCAACCACAACCCACCCGATGCGCTGCTGGCCCTGGGCGGCAATGAAGGGTCGTACCGCGCCGGCCGCGGAAGCTGGATCTTTTTGATTCTCCCCTATATCGAGCAAAATAATTCCTACGACCCCATCAGTTTCTATCTGGCGGTCCCCTGGCACGAGAACGCGGGCTCCAGCTGGTACAGCTACCCGGAACCGGAACGATGGGCCCGGCGCAGCGGCGCCGGCCTGTACGATGTGATCACCGATTGGTGTGTCGATCGCGGCAGACCCCATTTGATCAATGCCGGCAGTTTCCCGATCTTTCGCTGCCCCAGTGATTCCTACACGGCAGCGCGAATGGAGCCGCTCATTTGCAATTACGTGGGAAACTCCGGACCCAATTGCAATAACGAGACCTGCCCCAACGCCAACTTCACCGCCAACTGCACCAACGCGTCCTGGGGCTTCAGCTATCTCAACGGCGACCGGACGACCGATGCCGGCAAGGTTCGGGGCATCTTCAATTGGGGAGGGGCGCGCATCCGCATTGGCGATATTCCGGACGGCACCTCGAACACTCTGCTAATCGGCGAAACCCTGCCCGGCGAAAATGCCCGTGCCCAGGAAATGCTGCCGCAGGGCGGCTGGGTCGGGTCGAAAACGCACGTCAACCAGGGATGGACGATCATTCCCATCAACCATTTCACCCCAAACCCCAGCACCGAACCGTGCGATGCCACCGCTTTTCAGAACATCTGGAACTACGGCGTCTCGACGGGATTCAAGTCGCGGCATACGGGGGGCGTCAACTTCGCCCTGTGCGATGGGTCGGTCCGCTTCATCAGCCAGTACATCGACATGCAAACCTACCAGTACCTGGGCGCGCGGAATGACGGCCGGGTATTGCCCACCAGCGATTATTGAACCGCAAGGAGTTCATCCCATGGGAAAGTGCTGGTTTGTCGGGATCGGGCTTTTTGCGGTACTCATCGCCGGTTGCGGCGGCAAACACACGCCGGTCAAGGTGGAAGGAATTGTCACCCTGGACGGCAACCCGGTGGAAGGGGCGACCATTCATTTTTTGGCTGCGCGTGAAGGCAAAGAAGGGCGCCAGGCCTTCGGCACTACGGATAAATCCGGCACTTTTCTGCTCAACACGCTCGGCCGCGAGGATGGCGCCTTGCCGGGGGCCTACAAGGTTGTCGTTTTCAAATATGTTCCCATCAACCCGAATCTGAAGATCCCGGATTTTCCCAAGACCCCCGAAGGAAAAGCGCAACGCGATGATTTCCTCTACAAAATTTACGGCGACAAACCGCATACCAAGAATATTCTGCCGGCCAAATACAGTGATGTGAGTACCACGCCGTTCGCCATCACGGTTCCCACAAAAGGAAAGGTGATCTTGGAGTTGAAGAGCGGCTAAGCGCCAACTTCATGCGATTGCATGCATCCGGCATGAGCGAAAGTCTGCCTGGCGAATAACCAAAAGGTTCCTATCCCCATAACTCACGCCACCCGGTTACAATCCCTTCTGAGAAAAATACGTTTCGTCCACCACCCCCCCGGCCCCCGTGGACGTAATTGCAAACCCCGGACGTATCGACCTCCTCTGTGACGTATTCCCGAAACCTCAATGCGACCTCTACTTATGACTCCCCAAAAACCGCCTCTCCGCTGCGACGTATTCCACCCGCCGTGGACGTATTCTTCTCTTTGAATTTTGCATTTTTCACTTTGCATTTTTCATTTTGCATTTTGAGATTGCCTTGCAGTTTTCCGCCCCCCTTCGCCATGTCTTGACGACCTGAGAAAGGAGCTTCTCAACCACCTGCCCTTCAGCGTTCGTCAGTCCGACATCCCGGCCTTAAACGTGAGACTTTGGAAAAATCCCAACTCCCATAACGACACTTCCGCCATCATGTCAATCTCCGCGTACAAGGTGTCACTTTGACTGTTTTTCCCCGCAAAAAATAAGCGCCTTTCTGCGTTTCATTCGACCTTGCTGTCATACCCAACTACATTCTTCGTGACAAATTTTCTACAAAAAGCAGGCGATTTTTGAATTTGTATTGCGTGCATAAAATTGACATCACTGTACCGCAAAGACTCCCCGCAACACCTGCTGCTCTGCGGAAGTTATTGCCAATAAGTGCTAAGAAAGGAGCTTCTGGACCACGTTCCCCTCAACATCCGTCAGCCGGAAATCCCGGCCTTGAAACCGGTAGGTCAGCTTGAGGTGATCGATCCCGAGAAGATGCAAGATCGTCGCTTGCAAATCATGCACATGAATGCGATCTTCGATCGGAGCAAAACCCAAATCATCGGTTCGGCCCAGCGTGATGCCGGGCTTGATGCCGCCGCCGGCCAGCCACATGGTGAAGGCGTCGATGTGGTGATTGCGGCCCGTGGTCTCGCGATTTTCGCCCATCGGAGTCCGCCCGAACTCGCCGCCCCATATCACAAGTGTCTGATCGAGGAGACCGCGGCGTTTCAAATCCTTGACGAGAGCGGCACAGGGCCGGTCCACTTCCTGGCAGACCTTTTCCAGCGCCTTTTCGAGATCCGCTCCCGGCCCGCCGTGGTGGTCCCAGTCGGTGTGGTAAAGCTGGACGAAGCGCACGCCACGTTCGACCAATCGCCGCGCCAGCAGACAGTTGTTGGCGAAGGTAGCCTTGCCCGGCTCGGCACCATAAAGCGCGAGCGTTTGCCGGGTTTCGCCGGCAATATCAATTAACTCCGGCGCGCTCGTCTGCATGCGATAAGCCATTTCATAGGACGCGATGCGGGTGGCGATCTCCGGATCGCCGGTCTTTTCCAGATGGGCCTTGTTCAAATCGCGAATGGCGTCCAGGGCCTGTCCCTGCCTGCGGCTATTGATCCCCTTGGGGCTGGTGAGGTCGAGGATGGGTTCCCCGCCGCTGCGAAAGGGAACACCCTGAAATATCGTGGGCAGAAAGCCGCTGCCCCACAAAGGGCTGCCGCCGCGCGGGCCGCGCGGGCCGGATTGCAAGACCACAAAGCCGGGAAGTTCCTGCGACTCGCTGCCGAGGCCGTAGGTCACCCAGGAGCCCATGCTGGGCCGGCCGAACTGGGCCGTGCCGGTGTTCATAAAGATTTTCGCCGGGGCGTGGTTGAAAACTTCCGTGGCCACCGCGGGCAAAATGGCCAAGTCATCCACGACCGAAGCGAGGTGCGGCATGAGCTCCGAAACATACCCCCCGCATTGGCCTTGCGGGGCGAACTTGCGCCGCGTGCCGAGCAGCTTGGGAACTTGTTTGGTAAAGGTATCCATGAAGGCGAAGCGTTTGTCCTTCAGGTAGGACTCCGGAATCGGCTGGCCGTTGAGTTCTTGCAGCTTCGGTTTATAATCGAATAATTCCAACTGGCTGGGGCCCCCGGCCATGAACAGATAAATAACGTTCTTCACTCGCGCGGAAAATTGCGGCTGCCTCGGGGCCAGGGGATTGATGAAGCTTTGCGTTTCTTTCCCCAGAAGGCGCTCGCCGCAGTGCAACGAAGCCAGGGCCACTTTGCCGATGCCGACGCCGCAATCCCGGAAGAAATGCCGCCGGGTTTGCATTTGCAGGTGTTGTTGCATTCGGTTCATCGCTCAGTCCCGGGTAATAAACTCATCGAGATTCAATAAGACACGGGCGACGGCGGTCCAGGCGCCCAGTTCAACGATGTTGGCCTGAGTAGATAGCCGGGCCGGCAGCAAGGCGCGCGCTTCCTTGGGTTCCCGGCCAAATTCCGCGCGCTGTTGCTCCAGCAATTGTTGCAGCCGGTGATTCTCGGCGGAACCCGGCGCCCGCGACAAACAGAGGCGAAACAGGTATTGCATGCGTTCCGAATCACTACCCTGCTTTTCCTGAGACACCCGCGCGGCCAATGCCTGGGCAAATTCCAGAAAGGCTTCATCGTTGAGTAAAGTCAGCGCCTGGAGAGGCGTGTTCGATCGCACCCGGCGCGTACACGTACCGGCGGCATCCGGCGCATCAAATACCATCAACGCCGGATGAGGCGCAGCACGCCAGAAATACGTGTAGAGCCCCCGGCGCCACCGGTCCCGGTCCGTGCTGGCTTTCCACTCGCGCGGCACCTGGGTGAACCGGAATACGCCCTCCGGCTGGGGCGGAAAAACGCTTGGCCCGCCGATCTTGCAATTCAACAATCCGCTGGCGGCCAGCCCCTCGTCACGGATGACCTCGGCCTCCAGCCGCAGCCGATCCTGGCGGCCCAGAAGCCGGTTGTTCGGATCGAGTTTCGCCAGATCGAGCCGCTGCCGGGACGATTGGCGGTAGGTCGCGGAAGTAACGATGAGCCGGTGCAGTGACTTTAAATCCCACGCCCTGCCCTCCCCCGCGGCCGAAGCGGGAGCGATGAATTGGCACGCCAGCCAGTCGAGCAATTCCGGATGGCTCGGCATGCCGCCCTGCGTCCCGAAATCGTTTTCGGTCTCGACCAGGCCCTTGCCGAAATAATGTTGCCAAATCCGATTCACCGTAACCCGGCCGATCAGCGGATTCTCGGGATCCACCAGCCAGCGCGCGAGGTCGAGCCGGGTTGGTTGCGCTGCGTTGCGAAGCGGATGCAGCACAGCGGGTACACCCGGCGTGAGCGCGGCGCCCTTGCGCGTGAAATCGCCGCTCACGTGAATGTACGTTTCGCGAGGCTTCGGCCGCTCCTTGAGCACCATGGTCGTGGGAAATTTAGGCTGGTTTTTCTCGATGCTCTCCAGGGCCTTGAGCTTTTCGTACAGAGCCGGCGCGCGCTTCTTGAAGAAGGCCATCAGGGTCTGCTTTTGCTTGCGATCGCGTTGTTCGAAACCCAAGTTGAGGATCACCTGAATGTCCCGGTCCAGCTGGCTCCGCTCGTCATCGCTCAATCTTTTCAGCCAGTCCTGCTGCTGGTCCATGAACTCCGCCGCCAGCTGATTGATCTTCGCTTGCAAGGCTTCGCGCTGGGCGGCGAGTTCCGGACTGGCCAGCGGCAGCGCCGGCTCATCCTGGTTGTTGAGGAAGGCGAAAAGCTGATAAAACTCTTTCTGCGAAATGGGGTCGAATTTGTGGTCGTGACAGCGCGCGCAGCCGAGCGTCAGCCCCAGGAACACCACTCCCGTGGTTGCGACGCGGTCGGCCACGGCTTCCACGCGGAATTGCTCGAGATCGATGCCCCCTTCCTGATTGATTTGCGTGTTGCGATGAAAGCCCGTCGCGATTTTCTGTTCGGTGGTTGCCCCGGGCAGCATGTCCCCGGCCTGCTGTTCGATGACAAACTGATCGAACGGCAGGTTTTGGTTCAGCGCATCGATCACCCATTCACGATATTTCCAGATCTCCCGCGGGCCATCGATGCTGTAGCCGTTGGAGTCGGCATAGCGGGCGACATCGAGCCAGTGCCGGCCCCAGCGCTCGCCGTAGTGCGGTGACCCGAGCAGGCGGTCCACGAGCCGTTCGTAAGCGCCGGGTTGTTGGTCCGCCAGATAGGCATCGACCTCCTCGATAGTGGGCGGGAGGCCGAGCAAATCCAAACTGAGCCGCCGCATGAGCGTCACGCGATCCGCTTCACCGGAAGGAGCCAGCCCTGCTTCCTCGAGGCGGGCCAAAATGAAAGCGTCGATCGGGTTCCGCAGCCATTGAGAGTTTTTGACCACCGGGATCGGCGGGCGAACGGGCGCTGTAAACGCCCAGTGCCCGGCGCCGCTTTTGCCATCGTCGGGCTTTTCAGCCGCGGGACCGCGGGCGCCGGCATCGATCCAACTCTTCAGAATCGCAATCTGAGCAGAAGTTAACGGGGTTTTCTTGAGCGGCATCCGCTCACCGCCCGAATTCCCCTCGACGGCCTCAATGAGCCGGCTTTCCCGGCTCTTGCCGGGAACAATCACCAGGCCGTTCTTGCCTCCCTTGATGATTGCAACCGCGGTATCCAGGCGTAGCCCCGACTTTTGCAACTTGGCGCCGTGGCAGCCGTAACAATTCTTCGCCAACAGGGGCTTGACATCGCGCAAGTAGTCCACCGGTTCGGTTGCAAAGGCCGGAATTGCCAGAGTGAGACCAGCTAAAAACGTCGGGAACGAGAAACGCATGGCAGGGATGTCTCAATTCCGGGGAATTACCATCGGGGCAGGTCTACCTTCAAAAATACCCGGCAGAAACATTTGCGGCAACTAATCTTTGATAATGGCGGCAGTTCCTCTTCCAGGTATAAGGACGATAACTATTGTTGAGTCGTTCTTTTAGCTTCTCGGCTCCAACCAGGCATGAATCCGAAGGGCCAGTATGGCGCCATATAGCAGAACACCCAGGATCCCGGCAACAATGCCGAAAATAGCCCGGCCGCCGCCGCCGAGGTTGGGATTGGCACGAAGGTGTTTGCGGGCTTGGATCCCGGTAAAAATCGCCAAGAGACCAAAAACGAATCCTACCAGAGGAAAAAAGGACAGCAGCCCCAGATACCCGGAGGCAATGGCCCAACCGCTTCGGCCGATCGGCACGACCAATTGCAAAACCGGATCATAATCTTTTTCCCGAAGCAAGCCATCGAGAGATTTTCCGCAAAAACCGCACTTGACCGCTACGCCCTTGTTTGATTCTCCGCAAAAAGGACATTCTTTTGTGGCTTCGCCTTGGCTCACGATCGATCCTCGTCTTACCAAAACCTTATTTTCCTGGGAGCTCAGCGCTGGACCCGCGCCGACCCGCCTTTCGCAAACGACTCCACTTCTTCGAGCGTGGCCATGGTGACGTCGCCGTGATAGGTGGTGAGCAGCGCGCCATGCGCCCACCCGAGACGGAGCGCCTCCTCTGGCGAACGCCCGGAGATCAAGCCGTAGATGAGGCCGGCCGCGAAGCCGTCGCCCCCGCCGATGCGATCGAGAACATCCATCCGGCACGTGGGGCTTACAAACCGCTCGCCGTTCAGCCACAACACCGCCGCCCAGTCATGGCGATTGGTCGAGTGCACCTCGCGCAACGTCGTCGCTACCAGCTGAATATTGGGATATTGCTCGACAACGCGGTCGATCATCTTGAAAAATGTGTCGGGATCCAGTTTGGACCGGGAAGCGACGTCCGGACCGGGAATGCCGAGACCTTTCTGGAGGTCCTCTTCGTTCCCGAACAGGGCGTGGATGTTGCCTGCGATGCGGCGGAGGACCTGCCGCGCTTTTTCGGGGCCGCCGCTGGATGACCACAATTTCGCCCGGTAGTTCAGATCAAACGAATTGACCGCGCCCGCCGCTTTCGCGGCTTGCATTCCCTCGAGGATCAACTCCGAGGTGGTCTCGGACAGTGCGGCAAAGATCCCCCCGGAATGAAACCAGCGCACGCCGTCTGCGAAGATCTTGCCCCAGTCGAAATCCCCCGGCTTGAGCAAGGCGCCGGCCTCGTTGGCCCGGTTGTAAAATACCACCGGCGCCCGCACGCCGTGAGCGCGATCGCTGTAAACGGTCGCGATATTCGGGCCGCGCACGCCGTCGTGGTCGAACCATTTGTAGAACGGCGTAACACCGGTTTCGCGCACACGGGCCTGCACCAGCTCGCCGATGCCGTACCGCACCATGGCGGTGGCGATACCCGTTCGCAGCCCGAAGCAATCGGCAAGGCCTGCGGCCACATTGTACTCGCCGCCGGAAACATGAATGTCGAAGGTGCGCGCTTTGCGGAAGGGAACCACGCCCGGGTCGAGCCGGTGGACGAGCGCCCCCAGGGCCAGAAAATCCAACGCGCACGGATCTTTGCGAACCTGTAAACCCATCATCGCTACTCCCCACTAAGCGATTCCCGAACTGGCACGGCCATCGCCGGCAGCAAATCCATTTTAATCAAAGGCGACAGAAATGGGGACATCCCGGCCGGCGACATCGCTAAGATAAACGCGTTGATAGGAATGGGCAACCATTTACCATTTCGGGAGATGCCATGGATCCTCTTAAGAAAGTCTCGCAACTGGAACCGGCGAAGAAGGCAGTCTCGCTGCTGGAGGAGTTCAAGCAATTCGCCTTCAAGGGCAACATGATCGACCTGGCGGTCGGCGTGATCATCGGGGCCGCCTTCGGCAAGATCATCGATTCCCTGGTCAAACAAATTATCATGCCGCTGGTGAGCCTGTTGTTGCCGGGCGAGCAGGGCTACGAGAACTGGAAGCTCGTCGTCGAAGGCAAGGAAGTGCTCTTCGGCAAGTTCATCAGCGAAGTAGTGAATTTCCTCATCGTGGCGCTGGCCGTGTTCCTGTTCATCGTCAAATTCCTCGGCTGGATCACGAGGTCCAGGAAGGCGGCTGAGGAAACTCCCAAGCCTTTGACTGTGGACCAGCAGCTTCTCACGGAGATTCGAGATTTGTTACAGAAACCTTCCCCTCAAACGTCAGCGTGATGCCGTGGCAGCCAACTTTGTTTCTTTGCACCTTGGCGGCCCGGTCGCCGTGGCCACCATTGCCGCGGTATCGAATTTGCAGATAATGACTGGCACAGATGGTATTTACAGCCTTTCAGGGAAACCTTTTGGAAGGCGTGGTTGTTTTCTGTATTGAAAAGGAGGAGTTATGCGCAGGTTCTTGCTGTCCGCTGTGATCGCCGTTGCCGTTGTTGCGGCAGTGTCGTTGCCGGCTGCCGAAGCCGGGCCGTGGCGCGCATTTTATTATGGGTACCCGAGCTACAGTTATTACGGGCCGGGGTATTCCACCAGCTACTATTATCCGACGCCTGCGTGGACAAGTTACTACTACGCTCCGGGTCCCACCTACTACGCCCCATCCTATTCGGGATACTACTATACCCCGTCCTATTCGAGCTATTACTATGGGCCTCCCTACTCGGGCTATTACTCCGGTCCGGGCTACTACTATGGAGGATGGGGAGGTCCTCTCAGGTACCGATGGCGTTAGACTGCGGGAAATCTTTTGGGAGTAGCACGCCCTGATGGTGCGCCCGCGGTACCTCGATGACATAACCTGCTTCTTTCAGAACGCATCCAACAGCACGGTGGGAGATTCGTCCGCCTAGGGGGCGGTATCATGCCCCCCCGACCCGCTACGAGAAAAGCGGAGAGGCTGCCCCGCGCTGCTTCAATTGTTGCGCAAATCTGAGCCATTTCCGATAATGTGTGCAGCATCGCCGATTCGGCCGAATTTTTAGCCGATTTAGTGAGAATTCTCGACCGCTCCGGAAGGTCGACGAGTTCGAAGTCTCACGACGTGAGATGCGATCGTGCAGTGTGGAACGATCTTGCGCTGCGGCCCCAGCGGCGCGCCGATGCAGCGGTCGCGGCGCAGGAAGGCCCGCATCTCGGTCGGAGCCGCGAAGCGGCATACGGTTGTGGGCTCAACGGCCGGAGGGTATAGTTGCTTTTTATGAGCGACGTTACCCGTATCCTGGGCGCCATTCAGCAAGGCGATGCGCGCGCCTCCGAGCAGCTATTGCCGCTGGTCTACGACGAGCTGCGCAAACTCGCGGCACAGAAGCTGGCCCGTGAGATGCCGGGGCAAACGCTCGACGCCACCGGGCTGGTCCACGAAGCCTATTTGCGCCTCGTTCTGAGCGGGGGGCGTCAGCCCCCTGAGAACGAGCCGCGCTGGGACAGCCGGGCACACTTCTTTGCTGCGGCCGCGGAAGCGATGCGGCGTATCCTGATCGACAACGCTCGCCGTAAACAGGCCGGCCGGCACGGCGGCGGCTGGCAACGTCATGAGCTGCTGGAATCGGAGTTGGCGATCGACTCGACGGGCGATGAGCTATTGGGTGTCGATGAGGCGTTAACCAGGCTGGGTGCCCGCGAACCCGAGATCGCCCGGCTCGTGGAACTGCGGTTCTTCGCCGGACTCACGCTACCCGAAGCGGCCCGCTGCCTGGGGATCTCCGAACGCACGGCCCATCGTCATTGGGCCTATGCCCGCGCCTGGCTCCGCCGCGAGCTCGATCGGCAGGGTGAGAGCGAGTCCCAACGATAACGTTCCCGCATTTTTCGAAAATTATTGGCAGGCTTGCCGACCCGATTTCGCATTGTCTATCAGAACGCCGGCTGCGCCGGTCAAGGTGGCGAAACATGACGCATCCTTCCGAAAAGTCGATTTTCGTGGCGGCCCTGGAAAAGGCATCGCCCGCGGAGCGTGCCGCTTACTTGGACGAGGCATGCGGTGGTGATCCACGGTTGCGGGCCGAAGTCGAGGCACTCCGTGCGGCCCACGATCGACTCGGGGAGCTTGCGCCGGACCACGGTGCCAGGGCGCCCGGTGCAACGGCCGATGAGTCGGCTGTCGCCGAAGGCCCCGGCACGCGCATCGGTCCGTACAAACTCCTGGAGCAGATCGGCGAGGGCGGCATGGGCGTGGTCTGGATGGCCGAGCAGCAGGAGCAGGTGCGGCGGATGGTTGCTCTCAAAATCATCAAGGCAGGCATGGACTCGGCGCAGGTCGTCGCCCGATTTGAGGCGGAACGGCAGGCGCTGGCGCTGATGGATCATCCGAATATTGCCAAAGTGCTGGACGCGGGGACGACGGGAGTGTCCGAGCCGCGACCGACAGGGAGCGGTGATGCTTGCCCGCTCCCTGTCGGTCGCGGCTCCGGAAGACCCTATTTTGTCATGGAGTTGGTCAAGGGTGTGCCCATTACGAAGTACTGCGACGAGCACCGGCTGACGCTGCGGCAGAGGCTGGAGCTGTTCGTACCGGTTTGCCAGGCGGTGCAACATGCGCATCAGAAGGGAATTATCGATCGGGACCTCAAGCCGTCCAATGTGCTGGTTGCCGCCTATGACGGGAAGCCGGTGCCCAAGGTGATCGACTTCGGCGTGGCCAAGGCGACCGGGCAGAAGTTGACCGAGCGGACGCTGTTTACGGGGTTTGGCAACCTGGTCGGCACGCTGGAGTACATGAGCCCCGAGCAGGCGGAGTTCAACGCCTTGGACATCGACACCCGCTCGGACATCTATACCCTGGGGGTGCTGCTGTACGAACTCCTGACCGGCACAACGCCGTTGACGAAACAGCGCCTGAAGGAGGCGGGGCTGGCCGAGGTATTACGGGTCATCCGCGAGGAGGAGCCGCCCAAGCCGAGCACGCGCCTTTCCGCGTCGAAGGAAAGGCTGGCGCCCATCTCGGCGCAGTGCCAAATGGAGCCGGCGAAGCTGACGAAACTGGTGCGTGGCGAACTGGACTGGATCGTTATGAAGGCGCTGGAGAAGGACCGCACGCGCCGATACGAGACGGCCAACGGGTTCGCGCAGGACATCGAGCGCTACCTGGCCGACGAGCTCGTGGAAGCCTGTCCGCCCTCGGTTGGCTACCGGCTTCGGAAGGTCGCCCGCAAATATCAGAAGGCGCTCACCATCGCTGTGGCGTTTGGTTTCCTACTGTTTGCAGGCATCGTGGTCAGCACTTGGCAGGCGGTGCGAGCGAGGGCAGCCAGAGCGGAGGCAGAAGCGCAAAGTGAACGTGCGACCGAAGCAGTAAGAGAGGCGACGGCCAAACAGCACGAGGCCGAAACTGTCCGCCAACAGCTTCGGTATGCTCTGTACACCTCGAACATGCAGCTGATCCAGTCCATCTGGGACTCCCACAAAACTGACCTCGTTCAGGACTTGCTGAATGAGTTGCGGCCCCGAACAGAGGACGGAGACCTACGCAGCTTCGAATGGCACTACTTGAGAAGGCTTTCGCGAACGGAACGCCGTTTGGAGCCGGTTGTCGTGCACGGGCCCGAAACAGGGCTTCTTCCGGTCCGCGCTGAGGACTTGGAGAAGGCATATCGGGGCGCAAAGATCGTCGCTACCACCGCGGTCACCGCTGGCTCACGGTTTGCCGCTGCCTGGGATAGGCCTGACGGAAAGACAGAGATTAAAGTCTGGGATGCGACGGGGAAGGTGCTCTTCTCGGCAACGGACGATCGTGCAGGCCTTGAAGAAAGAAGCCTTCGGTTTAGCCGCGACGGTAACCGCTTGGCGTACACCGCTACGAACGATTACTTCGACTTCATGACCGGGAAACCGAACCCGCGGTGTCGCTGCCGAGTTTGGGATGTCGGCTCGGGCAAGGAGCTGTTTCTCCGCGACATCGACGGGGGCTATTTTATCCCCTTCGCCTTTAGCCCGGATGGCGGCCGTCTGGCCACGTCCCATGTTTCGGGCTGGGATCGGGCCAAGATTCTAACGAGCCGAGTTTCCGTTTGGGACCTCGCCGCCAGCAAGGAAGTGCTGGTCCTGGACCCGGGCTATGCCTGGCTGGCCTTTAGCCCCGACGGGCGCCGTATTGCGGGCATTCTCCCCTCCCCGTTGTTAAAGGCCGAACTGAGGGTTTGGGACGCCGCTACGGGTGAGGTGGTGCTGTCCCAGTGTACCTTTGCCGGCGCGTTCCGCCGCCTGGCGTTCAGCGACGATGGAAGGCGGTTGGCAGTGGCGGTGGCCAATGTGATGTCTTCGGATTCTGATGAGCAGGTTTATGTGTTGGAGGCGACGTCCGGCAAAGTGCTATCTCCCCCCATCAGGGGATTCCGTGGCACGGTCCAACAACTCGCGTTCAGCCCTGACGGTCGTCGGCTGGTCTCTTCCTCTCGGTACTGGGATCCACCTGGTGTCCCCGGGGACCAGCCTGTCAGCGAGATTAGTGAGGTCAAGTTCTGGGACCTGACCAGCAGCCGGGAAGTGCTGACCTTGCGGACCAAGAAGCAAGGCAGCTTCGCGTTCAGCCCCGGACTTTAATCGCCTCTATTGGGTTGGTCCGCGTACCTCCTATACTTCGGGCGCGCAGAGTACGATGCCGTTGGGATCCAAGTCCGCGGACGCAGAAGTGCAAGTGTGGGATGCCACACCGCTGCCGGACGAATCACCAGCGGAAATGGAAAAGCGATAGGTGGCGGCGGTCATTTCCATCTTCATCGCGGCCCTGGAAAAGGAAGACCCCGCCGAACGCGCGGCTTTTGGACCCCTTCGGCCAGGTGGCGCTGGGCTGCACCGGCACCGTGACCTTCAGCACGACCGACCCCGACCCCGGCATGATCCTGCCCCCCGATTACACCTTCACCGCCGCCGACCAGGGCACGCACACCTTCAGCGGCGGCGTCACGCTGGTTACGCCCGGCGACCAGTCGCTCACCGCTACCGATTCGGCCGGCGGCTTTAACGCCAGCGCCCTGTTCACGGTCCAAGGTACCGGACCAGCGCCCGGCCGCCATCGCAGGACCGACAGCGTGGATGCGCTCTTCGCCATGCTGTTTATGGATCGATGGGAGCCACGGGGATTGCTTTAAACGGAGAAATCGAGCCGGCCGGTTTGGGGCCCTTGGTCAGCCCACCCCAAACGCTGCGTTTTCCATTAAGGGCAGGCCGCATTCGGCTACACCGGCACCGTGACCTTCCGCACCAGCGACCCCGACCCTGGCGTGGTGCTGCCCGCCGACTACACCTTCACCGGCGGCTTCACCTTGATGACGCCCCGGCGACCAGAACATAACTGCCATGGACACCACCGATAATACGATCGGCGGGAGCGTTACGGTGACGGTCACGAACGGCGGGGGAGCTCCAAGTGGTGCACAGCGCTCGCGCAGCATTGCAGCCATGGATCGGTTTTTCACCAGATTCAGCGACGCGGAAGCGACCGAATTGTGGATGGCCTTGCGGGGGATTATCTTATGGTAGTATGCGGGACGTCACTCACATCCTGGCGATGTGGGCAAAACGTTCGAGGTGATCGTGTGGGACATCGCTACTGGAGAAAAGATCGCGGGGATCAAGTGCTTGTCGGCGTCTTGGTGGGCCCGCCGTTCAGCCACGATGGCAAGCGCCTAGCCGGGGGTGGGGGCGGGTACAACAAGCCGGCCGAGATCTTCCTCTTGGACGCGGACGCGGGCCTGCAAGTGCTGACCCTGCGGGAAGACACCGGGATGTTCGATGCCCTAGCCTTCGCCCCCCGACAACCAGCGCCTGTTCTCGGCCGGGGTTCTCCCCGGCCAGGGTATCGAGATCAAGATGTGGGACGCGACGCCGCTGGCGGATGAGCCGCCGGCAAGTCAGGAGCTTCGGAAGACAAGCGGGCCGTGAGGATGTGCTGCTCATATGGCCGATATGCTCACACGCAGGGGCCGGTGCAAGAGCGTGATATCACGAGCGCGAGCGTGCCTTTCGCTCAATTTGCAGATTTTCGAGTTTGATCCCCTTTCCTGCCTTTAGACTTGCCCGCGCCCTTGCAATCCGCTGGAGGAAGCGCGGATCGTGTTCCAACTTGTAGTCAAACCAGTCATCCTCCGAAGCAAAGCCCACCAGGACGCCTGCCGGCTTCCCATGCCTGGTGATGATGATTTGCTCGTTCTCCGCCAGGCGAAGGTATTTTGACAGGTCATCTTTGATTTCAGACAGAGCTACTTGTTTCATCGCTTTCACCATGTTGCGCAAGCCAAACATCCACTTCGGATTTCACCACGATAGCCAAAATCTGGACCACCTCTTCGGCCACATCGTAAAACACTCGAAGATCATCGCCGATGCGAAGGCGGTACTGGGGATGCGACAGGCCGTGAAGGCGCTTGATGCGACTCTTGCTCAATTTCCTTGACTGATGCCGCAAATGCTGTTCGATGGCGTCACGCACTCCGGCCCGAAGGTTCGTCTTGAGATATTGTAAGTCCTCAACCGCTTCGAGGCCAAACACGATGTCATACCGCATTCTGGCTATATTATAGCCAGATTTGTTTCGGACTTCGCTATTTGCGCCGCAAAGATTCGAAGCAGGTGCTCCCGCTCCTACTTCACTCGGGCCGCTCGCAGTGCGGGAGCATCCACATCCAGCCGATAAAGAATCTGGTTGTAGTTATACCGCGGCGTCTTCTCCGGGTTCCCGGAAAACTCGTTCGTGTATGTTCCCTCGAAATGGATGATCCGCCCGCCGTCGCGGTCCAGGAAAGGGTGGTGGCACACGTTGTAGAACGTCTGCCGGTCGTGGGTCACGATCCGCACCGCCCTGCCGAAGGGGCCGGTGGGGTGCTCGGCCTCGGCGTACCGCACTTCCCCGGAGAAGGAAGGCTTGCCGAAGGTCTGCTGGGCCACCAGGACCCAGCGTTTGCGGTAGGCATTCCATCGCACCGAGCCGCTGTGCAGAATCACTCGGTCGGCAGGCGCGGCCGCGTCGGCCGGGCAGAACCGGGCATGTTCGGGCTTGAGCTTCCCTTCCTTCAACCACTGCTGCTCAGTCTTCGAGTCCACGGGCGGTAAGTCCTTCTGCCACCGCCAGACTGGCTTGCCGTCCGCCCCCAGGTCCGGCTCGGCCGGCTTCTCGCCCTTGGCCGCCTTCGCGCAGGTGAACGCTTCATAGCGAGCCGGGTCGAGGACATCTTGCAGCGTGGGCGGCACGCGCACGTTCGGGTTCGGACTGCCGAACAGGAGCCAGCGGGTCCCGCCATCCTCATAGAAGATTGGGTGCCCGCTCGGCCGCCGCCAGGTTTCCCTTAAGGCCAATTGCTTGGCGGGCTCGAATACCTCCTTGGCGTCATCGAATAGCGCAATTCCTTGCTCGTACATCTCCTCCAGCCCCTTCCGCCGGGAATACCAGCCGACCAACCTCTCCACGCCACGCTGATCAGGGACGGTGAACACTGCCTCCAGCCACACCACTCCCTCCGGGCGTTCGGCGAGCGGCATCATGGCGCGGGCGAACTTGGACTTCGGGTCCACGAAATACTCGTAGGCAATCCCGCCGGCGGGATCAGACTTCGGATCTTTCGCGTCCGGGATCGGGCTGGTCGCACCGGCCACCCGGAACAGGCCGAGCGGGTAGCTCATCCGGAGTGTGTCGCCCCAGAACCAGTACACTTTGTCGCGATAGATGGCGGCCTGGACCGAGTCCTGCCCGGCGACGCCGCCCGGGCCGAGCGGGTCGGGCAGCGGCGGCTTATGCCCGAGCAGCACGCTGTCCCGGTAGAGCCCCTCGCCGGTCAGCCGGCAGAGGCGCTCGGCGACGTTTTTGCGCTTGATCTTGATGTTGCTGATCTCGCCGGCCCGTGGGGTGACGCGAACGCCGGCGAAGCCGAAGCCGTCCTTGCGCATCTCGCAGCCGTGGCTCTTGACAGTAAAGAATACCTCCCGGCCCATCAGCCCCGGCTCGTGAAAGGCGACGCGGCCGGCATTGTCGGTGACGAACTTCAGGCCGTTCACCGTCTCGAGCTCCACGAGCGGCACGCCGCGGCCGGTGTCGGAGTCGATGACGCGAATCTCGGCCCAGATGCCGCCTGCGCGCCCCGAAGTTCGGTCTGCGTCATCATCCGCGCCGGAGATGGGCGTTGCGCCTCGGCTGATGGAAAGAAGCAACACAGTCGCGGTGAAGAGGGTTGCTTTCCGACAGAAATCGCGATGAACTCTTGTCATGACAGCCTTCGCCAAGAGACCAATGACAAATGACCAAGCGACAATTCTACCGGACAGTGTTGGCAATGCAATTTCATTTATGAGCAATTCATTTCACCAAGGGATAAATGGTGGACAGTTCATTTGACAACCGCTTACTCGTGAGCTATCGTTAATTTGAGATAGTTTTTCCCGATTTACAGGGCGGACGTCTCGGCCCTGCACTTCCCTGCGGATCGTGGTGCGGCAGTTGGAAGATGTGTTCGGCTTCCCGCGAACAACGTCGTTCCGGCTGGGTTTCAATGTCACTCGCTACTCCCTGAAGCTTTTGTGCCTTTGCCCGACGGGCATCGATCAACGAATCGCCAAACGGATCGGATCCGGCGATGCTGCCGGAGTTTTACATTTATTGTGAAAGGAGTTCGATGCTATGCGCCGCTCGATGGAATCTCCGCAAACGCTTGACGTCCTTATTGTCGAAGATGACCCCGGAGCCCGAACCGCCGTGCGCCGGCTGCTCGAACGCGAAGGCTACACCTGCGCCGAGGCTGGGGATGGCCGCGAGGCGGTGGACATCGCCCGGCTGCGCCCACCCCGGCTGGTACTCATGGACCTGATGATGCCGGAGATGGACGGCTTTGCGGCGGCCCGACAGCTACGTTTGGATCCACGCACGCAGGACATACCCATTCACTGCCTGACCGGTCTGGATTTTCCCGAGGCACGCCGTGCAGCCAAACGATCCGGTTGCGAAGTCTTCCTCACAAAGCCGCTCGATGTGGAAGGGTTACTCGACAATGTCAGCGTCGCGCTTTCTTCCGGCAAGCACAAGTCGGGGAAAGTCGCATTATGACTGCTCCGGGTCCGAGCAGATGAAGAATTTAAGGAAAGGCGATTGTTCTCATGCCAAGCGCACAGATTCTCGTTGTCGAAGATGAATCCATTGTTGCCCGGAACATTCAAATGGAATTGACGGGACTCGGCTACAAAGTCCCGGCGATCGTCTCTTCCGGAGAGGATGCCTTGCAAAAGGTGGCTGAAACCCATCCGGACTTGGTGCTGATGGACATCGTGCTCAAGGGGGACCTGGACGGAGTGCAGACTGCCGAGCAGATCCGGGAACGTTATGATGTTCCGGTTGTCTTTCTAACCGCGTATGCGGATGAACGGACCTTGCAGCGCGCCAAGAGAACCGAACCTTTCGGTTATTTGCTCAAGCCCTATGAGGAAAGAGAACTGGAAACGACCATCGAGATCGCCCTGCAAAAACACAAAACTGAACGGGTGTTGAAAGAAAGCCAACCGCGGCACCAGGGCGATGAGCCTTTGGCTTCGTGGGACGAAATGGAGATCCTCGCCCGGCGCGCGATCGGCATGGTAAACGACTTCAATCAGTTCCTGACTGCCATTCGCAGCAACATTGCCCGGGTGTTATCGGGTTTAGCGCCCGGCGACCCCAACCGGGAGTACCTGGCGGCGGCCGACGAGGCAGCCACACATGCTCTCGAGCTGGTCCAACAACTACACAATTTTCACGACCTTGATTAAGCCGATTACTTGCTGTCAAGGGTGAAATGGTACTCTTTCTTTTCCTTTACGATGTCCGCTTTCAGGACCGTCTTGATGTTATACCGGGCCGGAATGCTCTCGTCGAATTCGTCGGCATCGGCTCCGGGACCGGGGATGCGTTTGGCCGGTTTCCCCTTGGCGCGGGGTGAGTAGATTTCTACCTTGTAGCTGCCGGTCATCAGTTTCGCGGTGTATTTCCCGTCCTTGATGAACACCTCGGCGGAGGAAGTCCTGCTGTCAAAGGGCGCGAAGCGAATGTGGCCGGTTTTCACCGGCCGGCCGTCGAGTTCCACGGTGCCTGCGATCGCCTGTTGGGCAGGTTCGGAGGAACAGCCGGCCAACCCGCCGCAGGCTGCCACTACCATTGCTGTCCGCAATCCCCACCAACTCATGGCCCATCCTCCGGAGGTCATTCGTCGGTCACCACCTCCCCGCCATTCATCGTGCTGAGCGCTTGCCAGGTACTCAACGAGATGCTGTTGGGCACAAACCGGACCGAGCCGTCGGCCAGGGAGGCATTCACGCCCAACTGGTGTTTGCTGCGGGCGGACACCTTGCCGTTGGCGTTCACCGTACACGGCAGCATGGGCGTGTTCTCACAGTACGCCGCGGTTCGAATCTGATCGATGCCGCTGTTCGGGGTGTCGAGAGTCATGAAGCGGCCGCACTGCTCATCGTCGTTGAGCATGTCTCCCCGCCAGTCGGCACTGTGGTCTTCGTGCATGATCGCCTCGGACATGAGCAGGGTGTTGGAAGTGCCGTCGGTGATGTCGGTAAGCCTCGTTGTTCGCGGGAGTGTCCGGGTCCGAAAGTCCGTGTATCCGAAGGGCGCCGAGGCGCTCGGTAGCGGAACATCGGTCGGGTGCGGCTGGCGAATGGGTCCCCAGTTGATCGCGTAATTGCCGCGCGACCTCCACCACTGGTCTCCTTGCTGGTAGGCCGGGGCTCCCCGATCGCTGGGGCAAAAGTAGATCGGGCTCGACTTGCACACAATGCCGTCATGCGAATACGGGATGGTGTTCGGCAATTCCCAAAAGCCCACGTTGTAGTCGTACCGATCGGCGTGATTCTTCATTTCCACAAAGGGCCACAGGTTAACCGGCCACGGGGTCCGTGGATTACTTTTGGCCGCGTAGGGCAGCATGCCGTGGCTATCGTGATAGTTGTGCATGCCCAGAGTCCCCTGTTTCAAGTTGTTCGCGCACTTGATGCGATTGGCGGCCTCGCGCACCTTTTGCACTGCCGGCAACAAGAGTGCGATCAGAATTCCAATAATGGCGATGACTACCAGCAGTTCGATCAGTGTAAATGCTTGACGGGGGCTTCGCTCGGGTCGATTTCCGGTCGCGTGAAGGTTAGCCATAACGCAGGACCAATGATCCGCCGCAAAACAGATTTTTTCGGTGATAAGCCCAATGTACACCAAGAAACGGCGGGAAACAACGATTTTCCAAGGTTGATCCTTACTTCTTCCATTCCCGGAGTTGCCGCGCATTCCGCCAGCTCAACCAAAATGCGGCAAGGGCCAACAGGAATCCCACTCCCATGAAAACGTCTTTGATCCATTCCGGGGAGTCCCGATGCGCCAAAGGGATCGGCTTGCCATCGTCGGCATTCTCCGGCCGATCGCCGGACGATTGTTGCTCCGGCGGGAGGGCTGAGGCCAATGTCTGCTTCGGAATTGCCAGCTCTTTGCGATGGCCGCTGCCGGCGGAAATCACCACTTTTAATGTCTCTGGGTCGGTAAAGGAAAAGACAAAAACACCTTCCTCGTTCAGATCACCTTCGGCCAGAACCTGACCATTCACCCGGAACACCTGCACCCGGGCCCCGCGCGGAATATGGCCATCGTCAAACCAGCTTTCGATTTGCACCTTTTTTTGACCTGGGAGTAAGAACGCCTGGGCATCGAGCCGATGGGCACGGACCGCGGAGGCGGGGACAATCAAAGCTCCGAGGGCCAGCACGGCAGCGGAGATTAGCGGATGGAATCGACCATGCATTCCGATTTCTCCGGAACTTTCCAACCCAACAATTCGGGTTTCACGCGCACCAGAAAGCCGATGGTGAATCCCAGAACAATCCCTTCGATGACCGCGATAATGACGTGCGGCACCAACATTACGAGCACCACCGACGGCCAATCTTCCTGGCCGCCCAGAACCAGAAATAGGCCGGCAAGCAAGGTGGTGGTCAGGACAGCGAGTTCGCCGATTAACAGTCCCAGAGAGAATTCCGGAGCATTGCCCAGTCGCGGCTCCAGCCAGGCGGCCGCACCGGCGATTCCCAGGCATCCGGCAATTACCAACGGATGAAATGTCAGTTGATTGGCGCCCGCCGTCTGCAGAGTGGAAAGGGAACCGGCATAATTGCCGGCCAGCAAAGCCAGGCTATAGACCAAGCTGAGCGTCCACATTAACATGCTGACCATGACCAATCCGGCTCTAAATGCGCGCTGCCGGACCCAGGGAATCTTTTGCAAGAGCCGAAACAGTTGCCAGGCAATCAGGGCCGGAATGGTCATGATGCAACTGTTGATTCCCAGCATGCTGAAGCCGCCATGCTGCAATAGAGCGGCTTGCAAAAATAATCCCACCGGTATGGCAAGGCCGGCACGCAGACCCAGAACCACACCGATCAATCCGTTGAATAGAAGATGAATACTGGTCACGGTGCCGACCCGCACATGGATCAGCGAAGCCACAAAAAACGCGGCAGTTAACAGGGCGACGTGGGGAATTTCCTCATCGCGGATGCGCCAGGCTCCAAGAAATACAAGGAGCGCAGCGCCAATAAAACCCGCCACCGCCCAGGTGGGCTTGAGGACATTGTCGGAGAAATGGACCGCCCAGAGGGGATCAACCATCCCTCAGTCTTCATCCTTTCTTTCAGATTTCTTGCCGCCGCCGGTTGCCATCGTTTCATCAACATAAACCCAAAGCGTCGCTCGTTGGCGAATGGGGTACATTTTGCCGTTGTGTTCCCGCCGGCCGTTTTCTCGGTGGGCAGTCAGGCACCACCAACCGGCTTCCGGAAGCGTCGTGGTCACGGTTCCGTTTGGATCCGACCTGGCGGTGCGCGTGATATGTTCATCCGGCGGCAATTGCTTCGGAGGGGCGGGGTTGTACTTTTCGATTTCCACCAGAGTTCCGCCCAGAGGCTTTTGTTCCGCGAGAATTTGCGCTTGAAACACCATGCCGGGCTGCAAGCCGTAGGGACGCGTCAACGGCAACCATTCCAACACCTGGTCCGCGGACGTTTCCCAGCCTTTTTGGGCCTGCACGTGCAACACCATTTTCACGATATCTTGGTAGAATTCCCGCTCCTCTTGCATCCAAATCGCCGGCGTGGTTAAAACAAAACGAAAATCCCCGCGCTGATCGGGTTTGAAACGAAGCTTATAAATCGTGACTTTCTCTTGTTCACCCGAAGACCGGCTCGTTTTTTCCAATTTGGAACCCAAATCGATTTTTTGACCATCTGGCGAATGAACCACAAGACCTTGAGGTTCGGGAGCATCAAACAACTGATGTTCGAAGGGATGGCCCCATTGATATTGAATTACTACCTCCCGCCCTTTTTCCACGGATGCCGCTTGCGGCAGAAGCATTTGATAGTGTGCACGGGTTGTGGAGTTCGGAAAGCCAAACACAACAAACACGAAAAGCAAACGCATTCCCGTTGGCATGATGTCCCCAATCACTTTTGCCGGCAGAGAAAGCTTCGAGAGATAAGTTACCCGGACGAGAATTCATCATAATACGATTCTGGGAATCATAATACTGGATTTTCGGATTCTGGGGATGGACATCTGCATTTGGGTTCCTACGATACTCAGCAATTCGTATCGACGGGTTCTCCGCGAAGCTCATTCGCTTGCGGCCTGGTTCGTCGGGCCTGATCGGCTGGGAACGCGGAGATAATAGGGAAAACGGTGTAAATCCGTTGCGGGGCCGCCGCTGTGATCGGCCAGGCTTCTGAATCATCGATGCCACTGCAACAATTCCTTCGGGAATGACCAGCGGGAAGGCGGTTCAGAAGCCGTGAAGAGCCGAAAGCCAGAAGACCTGCCTGTCGAAGCCATTGATCCGGTGCTTCGGTCTCGAGCATTCGAGTCGCATGGAACAAGTCCCGTTGCCGCGGGCGCCTGCCTCGATCCTTGAGACCGGGGTGACCCCTTTTGCCCGGACCGGCACAAAGGACGGCTTCCATGCTCCCATTCCAAAAGCCATTTCGACGGCCGGTCGGTTTTTCCCTGGTTGAATTGCTCGTGGTCATCGCTCTCATCGGCGTGCTTGGTGCCCTGTTGCTGCCGGCCGTCCAAAAAGCTCGGGAAACCGCCAACCGGGCCAAATGTGCCAATAACCTCAAGCAGATCGGCACCGCTTTCCATTCCTACCACCACACTTACAATACGTTTCCCCCCGGGGGTATCGAATGGCGCCCTCCCGGCAATCACACCAATCGCCAGTTAGCCTGGAGTGTTTTTGTATTGCCGTATTTGGAGCAGGAACCTCTGTACAAAAAGCTCGACTTGTCCACGCCTTTCGACAGTCCTCAAAACGCGGAAGGTGCCGCCACCGTCCTCTCGATTTACCTGTGCCCGAGCAAACACCGAAACGACTTTCGCTTTGATGGCCGGGGATTGATAGACTACGGCGGCATTTTCGGCCAGGCACTCGTCGGCAACAATAGCCCTCCCAACGGCACACTGCTGTTCGACAAGCCCATCCGCATTTCCATGATTACCGATGGAACATCACACACTGTGATGGTGTCGGAAGACACACAGCGCAACGACGGCCAGTGGATCAATGCGATGAATCTTTTTGATGTGGCCGCTGCGATCAACCGCGGTCCCATCTATGACCCGGACATCCATAGTGAGCATCCGGGCGGCGCCAACGGGCTTTTTGCCGATGCATCCGTGCGTTTTCTGAAGGAAACCATGGACCTGCATATTTTGGCGGCCATCGTTACCCGTGCCGGCGGAGAAGTTGTTCCGGATGACTTTTAGTGTTTGGTTTTTTTCCAGAAAGGAGACTTTTCAATGCGTTTCTCTCGTTGCTCATGGGTGCCGTTTCTGTTTGGCTTCTTGGTTATTTGCACGACGCCCCGTTGGGCTTCCGCGGATACCATCGACTTCGCAGATTTGCAACTGAAGCCGGATTCGTACTACAACGGCTCGGACGGGGCTGGCGGGTTCGCCAGCCGGGGTGCGTGGTTCAATAATAATTACAATTTCATGTACGGTTCGTGGTCGGGTTGGTCCTACTCCAACAAAACCGATGTGGATACGCCCGGCTTCATGAACCAATATAGCGCCTACAACTTGCCGGATGGCGGCGGCGATAATACGGCAATCTATGCGGTGGCGTATATGAATGTTGGCGATACAAAGGATCCGCCTCCTACAATCCAACTTCCAAAGGGAACTGTGCCCCAATCCGTCCGGATCACCAACACTACTTATGCCGCCCTGTCGATGCGCGACGGCGACATGTTCGCCCACAGGTTCGGCCGGGAAACCGGCCTCTATCCAGATTGGTTCCTGCTCACAATCTACGGAATGGATGAGATGGGTGAAGTGACCGGCTCCGTAGATTTTTATTTAGCCGACTATCGTTTCCAGGATCCCGAACTGAATTACATTGTCCATTCCTGGACCACCGTGGATCTGACCGATCTGGGCAACGCCACCACGCTCATGTTTGGCCTGACCTCTTCGGACGTCGGTCCATTCGGCATGAATACCCCCGCGTACTTTGCGCTGGATAATCTGGAGGTGAAGTAGGAATTTGGCCGGGATGTCGACTCTTTTGCGCCCGAAACGAAGACCTGAGAAGCCTTCCAAAGGACACACTGGGAAAGGATCCGCAATCGCCGTGAGTTTCTCGCGGACGTGGGCATGCTGATCGCCAGCGTCGGCCCAGCCCTGGCCGCCGACCTCGGAGTTTCGACCGCCTTTGCAGATGAGGAGCCCAAGCGTCTCTTGTTCGGCGACCGCGAGCCGCTCGTAGCCCTGATGCAGGATACGCCGGCCGACAAGCTGCTGCCCATCCTGGTGGACAAGCTGAAAGCGGGCACGGACCTGAAGACCCTCGTGGCGGCAGGCGCCCTGGCCAACGCCCGCGCCTTCGGCGGAGGGGACTACGAAGGCTTCCACAACTTCATGGCCCTGATGCCGTCGTACCAGATGGCCTGTGAGCTGCCCGAGGAGCGCCGGCCGCTGCCGGTGCTGAAGGTCCTGTACCGAAACACGCCTGGCGGCCATGACAACGAGGCACTCAAGCCGGTTATCCCCGCGACCCTTCCGAAAGACCGTCCCGGCGGTGAAGTGCTGCGCGAGGCCACTCGCGCACACGACGTGGACCGGGCCGAGCAAGTACTGGCCGCCCTCGCCAAAGGGCCGGTGAATGAGCTGTTCAACGAACTCCAGATGAGCGTCCAGGACGAGGTGGACGTGCACCGCATCGTTCTCCCCTGGCGCGCCTGGGTGATGCTGGAACTCACCGGCAAGGAGCATGCGCTCACTTTATTCCGGCAATCCGTGCGCCACTGCATCGACCAGCAGGTGGAGGTTCGCCAGGATCACCCCGAATCGGTAATCCGCACGCTCCTGCCAAAACTCCTCGACCAGTACCGGCTGGTGGGCCGGCCGCTCGGCAAACGCAAGGCCGAAGATCGATGGGTCGAGCGATTGGCCGACACGCTCTGCCACAGCGACCGTCCCAAGTCTGCGGACGCCGTCGCCGCGGCCCTGGGTGAAGGCATGTTGCCGGAGGATGTTGGCGAGGCCATCTCGCTCGCCGCCAACGCGGTCATGCTCGACCCGGCGGGCGGTGGTCATGGCGGCTCGGATGGTGTGCATATCGCCGACTCGGTCAACGGCTGGCGCAACGTCGCCCGTGTCAGCAGCCCGCGCAACGCCGTCGCCAGCTTGATCCTGGCGGCTTACTACAAGCTCGGCAATGCCGCGGCGGAGAAGCGTCATCCCCTGCCCGAGCAACTGGAAAAAATCAATGCAAAGGAAGCCGCCACTCTCCTCCGCGATACCGACGCCGCTATCCGGGACCGGGACGGGGGCCGCGTCTGCGCCCTGGTCCACCGCTACGGCGAGCTTGGCCACCCGCCGCGTCCAGTCTTTGATCTGCTCTTGAAGTACGCCGTCAGCGAGGACGGGAAGCTCCACGCCGAGAAGTATTACCAGGCCATGTCCGAGGAATTTGCCGCCACGCGCCCGGCCTTCCGCTGGCGGCATCTGGTAACCCTGGCCCGCGTCACGGCCAGCGAGTACGGCACCCCGGCTCCTGGGTACGCCGAGGCGTGCCGTCTGCTGAAAGTGTAGATAGCGGGCACTCTCCTTGGCGGCGAGATAGATGGCATGGGCTGGCGTGAAGCAGTGCTGACCAAGATTGGCCCCGGAGCATTCAGTGGCATTACCCTGGGTGACTGGCTTCGCGTGCTCCGCGAGAACCATTTCTCGATCGATTGGCCGTATTGGGGACGCGCGGCAGCCATCACCTTGGGCAGTCTGTCCAACAGCCTCCTGCGCCGTTGGGAAAACCTGCGCTTCGCCCGAAGGATTCGAGCGGCCAAGGTGGAGCCGCCGCTATTCATCCTTGGTATCTAAAGCAGCGGCACCACACACCTGCACAACCTGCTGGCAAAGGACGACCGCTTCGCCTACCCCAACTTCTATCAAGCGGTCCACCCGCACACGTTTCTCCACACGGAAACAGCCGGCGCCCGCCTTCTCGGGTTCTTACTGCCCAAGACCCGTCCGCTCGACAACGTGCGGTTGGGGATGGCCGAGCCGCAAGAGGACGAATTCGCTCTGTGCTGCTTGACGGGCCGTTCATTCATCATGAGCCTGGCGTTCCCTCGCCACGTCAAGAAGTATGACCCCTATCTCACTTTTCGCGGAGTCGCCGCCGACGAGGTGGCGGAATGGAAGGCGGCTTTGAAATGGTTCGTCCAGAAGCTGTCGCTCAAGTACGGACGCCCGCTGCTACTCAAATCTCCCGGCCATACCTGCCGGATCAAAATGCTGCTGGAGTTGTTCCCCGCGGCAAAGTTTGTCCATATTTACCGCGACCCGCATGTCGTTTTTCAGTCCACCCAACACATGATGCGAAAGGCCTGGCCCTGGTGGTGCCTGCAACGGCCGAACGAAGCCAACTTGGACGACCGAATCGTCAGCCAGTACAAGCAGGTCTTCAAAGCATTCTTCGAGGAGCGTTCCTTGATTCCGCCAGGTCATCTTCACGAGGTGCGTTTTGAAGAGTTGGAGAAGGCCCCAATCGGTCAACTCCGGAGGCTTTACGACCGCCTCGATCTCCCCGACTTTTCACCTGTCGAACCGGTTCTGCGAGAATACCTGTGTTCGCTTGCGGGGTACAAGAAGAATATCTTCCCGGATCTGTCCGCAGAATTGCGTCAGCGGCTTGCGCGCGAGTGGCGGGAGTGCTTTGAGGCGTGGGGCTATCCCATGGCGCCCGCGCTAAATAACACCGTAACAGGTCCTTGTGCAGAACCGTCACCCCGGATCGAGCGGGCTGCGGACGCCTGCGAACCGACTGCCTGAACTGTGCTATCGGCAGCCCGCGTGCTGAGCAAGGACAGCGTCTGGACCGCGACGCGGATCGCCGGCCGAATCGGGCATGGTAACTTGTCTGCTGACAAGAACTTTTGAGAGGAGCAACGTCACCCCAGCGTCACTGGAAAGGTGTTGCCAAGAGAGAACTGTGGATTTACCTAACTTCTTGATAAGAAACGATTTACAAGCTGGGGAACTAGGATTCGAACCTAGTTTCCTGCGTTCCACGCCGCATCGGCGTGACACTGGGTTGACGCTGCAAAGCCTTTATTAGCAGGTATTTACGCTGCACCCTGCACCTGTTTACATCATAGCGGCGTTGGGTTGACACGGCCAATGTTGTTGCCAATTTGTTGCCAAATTCCGCTTGTCTAGGATGCGATCTAGGCAGGCACGGTTGCGGAGTTGCCATTTGTTGCCAGTGTACCGCGCTGCCTGTCAAGCGGCGAGTCCGAACTGAATGTGGGTGCCCTGCGCAGGTCGTGCGATCATTGTTGTCCTGCGCAGCGGCGTGCTGAATGGCCACGGCGGGAGCAATCTGAGCTGGTGTGATGGGCATAACTGTTGATTGCCTCGCAGGAGAAGGTCAAGGCATCCGTGTCATGGCGTCATCCTCCTCCGACTATTGCCGGCACCGAAGGGCGGGCCGTGGCGGTCGAAGCCGCAAAGCACACGAGGGCGACTGTCGCTGGGGACGCAGTTTTCTTGTCTGCCATCGTTGGTGTTTGCCTCCACGCCGCCGTTAGCTGACGAAGCCGGTCTGTCATTTTCGAGCGGATGGCTTCAAACCTCCGCGTAAGCACATCGCTTTTTGCTTCATGCAGGCGCAAGTACAGGGGGTCTTCAGGACGAGGCCGGGGTAGGCCCGTGCCGGCCACACGCAATGCACCCGCAAACGGAACCTTGTGGCGTTTCAGCCGCTGGTAGGCATCCTCGGAGAAATCCAGCAAGAGACCTTCATCAAAGAGCCCGCGATTGGCGGCCAGGGCCAGTTCAACATAGACGGCTTCAACAAGCAATTGGCGAATTTCCTCAGTGAGCGATGAAACTCGTGCCTTGCGTCGTGACTCCTCGGCATTGTTCTCGCGGCCAGCAACTGACTGGACAAGGCTGCTAAATGTATTGGCGAAGCGGTCCCTCTGCTCGCCCGTCAGCTCGGCCAAGACGCCGTTACCAATGATTGATTTCAACGACGTTAGAGACGGGATCGACTGGCTGTCCGCCGATGAGTAGTAGCTCGCGATCTGCCAAGGGGCGTCGAGCGAACAACGGACTATCTCCCCGCACAGGCCGTTGCCCTGGGGCGGATCAATCACGGCGAGGACATCTTCCAAGATGCCGCTGCCGTAAGTCATCAATTTGAGCGTATTGGGATGCTCGTCAAAAAGATCGGCGTTGAATGTGATTTCCTGCCAGGCGCCGTGCCAGTCAAACTGGTGCGCTCCGGGTATCGCTGGGTGAGGTCGGAAGCGGTGACCAAATGCCCCGGACTCAATCAGTGTTCGCTCCAATTCGGGCAGTGTTACGGGCGGCGGTTCTTCTGCTTCGAGTTGAATCTGTTCTACCACGAACTTGTCCAGATCAAGTGCGCAGATTTCCTGCGAGCGTACCCGGCGGTTGAGTTCTTCGATTTCCCGTGCGATCAATTCGCCGCGCTGTTTGTCGTTAGCCATTGCTGCGGCTTCGATGACGCGAGCTACCTGGCTCAGAATTGGTTGCAGTTCCCCAACGACGCTCTCAAAGGAAGCGATCCGCGCATCGAGGCGCTGGTAAACAGTCGCCTCGACCGTCCGATCATAGAAGTAGTTGCGAATCCAGACGCGCTCGTACACCTGGCCGATGCGGTCGATGCGGCCAATCCGTTGCTCAGCTCGCATTGGGTTCCATGGCATCTCGTAGTTAATCAGTACACCACAGGTCTGCAGATTAAGCCCTTCTGATGCCGATTCGGTGCAAAGCAGGATTTTGACCTCGCGCTTCTCGCGAAAAGCAGTCTTGATGTTCTCTTTGCTCGTCCCAACCCAGTCTATGCCGTTCCAGTGTTCACCGCCCCGCCCGCTGTAACAGGCTACTTGAGCACCGTAAACCTGCTTTAGTTTCTCTCGAAGATAGTCCATCGTGTCCGTGTACTGCGTGAAGACGATGACCGAGTCGCGGCGACGGAGAATTTCATCCAGGTCCTTCGCAAGCTGTTCGAACTTGCTGTCCGTGCCCAGGGCGCGCAGGTCGGCCAGGAAGCTTTGTACGTATTCGATTTCGCCGAGAAATAGGGCCGGCACGCCGCCGCCGTATGTGCCCTCTTCGTCGTCGGGCAGCAGTTCCGACACATCCTCTTCGAGGTCTTCTTGGTCGAGGTCTTCCTCTGAAAGCCAGGGCGACTCTGTCTCCCCCTTCAGAAATGCAAGCCGGCGTTCGAGGCTGCGTTGAATGGCATAGAAGCTACTTGTGAGCCGTCGGCGGTAGACGGTCATGATGAAGCCCAGGCCCTTTCGTTCGGCTTCGTATTTCTGATAGTGATCCCGGATGTACTCCTCGATCCGCTCATAGAGCTCCCACTCGTCTGCTTTCATCTCGATCCATTCAGGTTTCGGGTCGCGGAATGGAATCCTATCCTTGAGCAATCCTCGACGATGGTATTCACGGAGGAGCGGCCGGGTGTTGCGGAAAACATGCCGTCTAAGGGGCGTGTGGCGCGCGACAAGTTCCCGGAGAACGCCTTGGGCCTTCCCGTCCAATTGTCGAATCACCGGCTCCGCATTCGCTGACAGGTGCAGGCGGCGAAGTTGATCCCAGGTCACCGGCCCGAGTCGCTCCTCAGCGACACGGCAGAATTGCTGGTCCCATTCACCGCCTGTCCCGAAATAGTCCGCGAGCATGGACAACACAAACGGCCAGTCGATGTCCTCAAACGGGCGGCTCAATTCCTTAAAGTAGCGGAGAAAGTTTGCCTCAACGCCCCAACGCCCGCCCATACCAAGCAGTTTTAACAGATCGAAAACCTCAAGGGGGTCGATCTGCATCGGGGTGGCGGTAAGCAAGAGTAACCCACGGGACTTGTCGCAAAGCCCTGGCCGATCTTCCGGGCCACGGAGCAGTTCAAGCAGGCGGTTCGGCCTGAATTGATCGCGGTTCAGAAAATCCTTCCGTCGCGCATGGTGCGCTTCGTCGATAACCACCAGGTCCCAATCTTGCGCGGCCAGGAGCTCCTGCTGGCGATCCCGACGTTTTGCTAAGTGGCTCGAAGCCAGAAAAATGGGATGGGCATTCCACGGATTGCCCTCCCCGCCCCCGTTAAGCTCCCGATCAAAAACATCGACAAACATACCCTCGTCATAGCGCGGGATGTTGAGCGAGAACTTTTCGTAGAGTTCCTCCTGCCATTGCACCAGCACGCTCTTGGGCACGAGGATCAGCACGCGCTTCACCGCCCCGGATAAGATCAACTGCCTGAGCGCGAGACCGGCCTCGATGGTCTTACCAAGTCCGACTTCGTCGCACAGCATGAAGCGCTCGGGAAAGCGCTTGACGACGGTGTCGGCTACGCGGCCCTGGTGTGGCCACGGGCGCACCGTGCAGGTCGCCATCCCCAGGCGGTTGGCATTTGGCAGACGCGGGACATCACGCAGAAACTGGAAAATGATCCGTTCACGTTGATCAGCATCAAGAGGGAGAGCTGCCGGCTTTTCAGCAGGTTTTTCCTCCTCGTCCACGCCGAACTCGCGCGTGGGCGCCGAAGAAGGCCGTAACCTCAGCAGCCTTTGTCGGACAGCTTCAGGAACCGGCAGTGCGATCCACCCTTTCTCTTTCCGTTCCCAGAGCTTCTCGAACTTGAGGCGAATGTTTGCGACATAAGATGTGGTCTCCCACGAATTGAAGACCACGAATGATTCGTAGTTGTCTTCGAGCGCCCTGGCAGTCTCGTTGATGCTGCCAGAGAATCCGACCTGGTTGCCGCCAGCATCCGTGAACAGACCTTCTTTCGGGTGGTAGTAGCTGTCAGCGCTCGGTGCCGACAGGGGACGGGCATGTTTGTCGGTGGGCACCACGACCTTGATTTCGAGTTGCCCGGTGCCGACCAGCCACGCCAGCGCTTTCAGGCGGTTGTTGACATAATCGCTTTCTGGAAGCACGAGCCGAGTGATGAGCCGGCTTTCGACCTGTTGCTCCAGCGTTACGTGCCCCTCGCGAATCGCTTCAACATCTTCTTCGGACAGGTCGGCTCCACAGAGGAGCCGCATCTTGCCTCCATTGAGAATCAGCCGTGATACCCCCGCGGCGGCAACGGCCAGCATGGTGCTAGAGAAAAAACCGGCAGCCCGGTCGTAACGAATGCTTGCAGCCATCGCTGGGATGAAAAAGTGGCGCAGAGGGTCGTCGTGCGGCCCGTAGGCGATCTTCAGGCTGAGTTCTCGGAGCGTTGCCATAGCTGTACGGGTCCATCATTCCTGTGCCTCTTCGTCTTCGCCTTCCACCATTTCTTCCCCGTCATCTTCGTCAGGGAACAGGGAGCGGTGTTCGTCAACCTTCGGAGGCTCCTCTTCCTTCGGCGCGGGCAGGTCTTCCCATAAGAGCAGGCGCAGGGCGTCGAGCGTTGCCATCTCCGGGCGCAGGAACTTGCCATCCTTGTCGCGCGTGGTGGGGATCGCTTCCATCATGGCCTGTACGAGGGCTTTGATTCGGCTATCGGTCCTCAGCCCTTGGCGCCCGACGAACCTCTGACAGGCTTTCGAACCTTCCTCGTCGTAAATCATCATGGCCGTGTGCAGGGCGTCGATCAGGTTGGGAAACGTCTCGGCGTCCGGGTCCACCATATCCAGCTTGCGACGGGCCGTCGGAAGATTCATCACCACGCTGGCGGATTTCTTCGTCACGAGCCGTTTGTCGCGCACGATGTCCGCCTCCAGGTCCAGGCCCAGCGCCAGAGCGAGCTTGCGGGCCTCGTCGGCCGGGAACTCCTGGGCACGGAACGCATCCCATGCCATGAGATACCAGTCGGTAACTGGATCAAATTCCACGGATCGCCCCAAGAGAAGTCCGCGCTTGCGCAGGTTAATTACCTCTTGCCGGGCCAGGTCGAGCGCGTCGCCGGGCTTCAGGGGGAGCGGGTCGCCAGTCTTGAGATCCGTCTGGCTGGTCAGCACCGGCCAATGTTCGGAAATGATCGACAGCACGGGACCGAATGTGCTGATGTACAAGTCCACGCCACGAATGCCTGCCGCTTCGAATTCCTCAGCCTTTTCCCGCGCCCGCTTGCGCACCTTCGTTTTCAAGTCGTCCCACCACACCGGCTCCGATGCCTTCTCGCGCTTGCGGCAGACGAGCAGGATTGTACTGGCAGCCGCGCTCTTCTTGGCTTGATGTAGACTGTGTTCGCTCTCGGTATGAACAGGCCAGGAAGCGTCAATGCGAAAGCCCGCTCGAAGCAGCGCCATCCCGAGCGTGTCCCATGCCTCGACCTGCTTGTGCGTGAACATGACCGTCAGGACACCATCGCCGGTTAGAATCCGGTTCATTTCCTTGAAGCAAGACATCATCTTGTTTTCGTAGTCGGCAATAGCCAATTCCACCCGCTTCTTGCCCGCGTGCTGAAAGCGGGCAGCATTCATAACGGCTTCTTCGTCTTCGTTTGCCAGCTCCGTCATGAACAGCTCGGGGAACTGCTTGCCGACAGTCCGCTTCTGCCAGACATAAAAGTAGTTCGACAATTCCGCGTACATCACGTTGTCGTAGTATGGTGGGTCCACGGCAATGCACCGTACGTTCGCGTCCTTGCCTGTCGGTAGCGACTGCGCAGGACCGTTCGTGATGCAAAGCCGCTCAACGGGTCGCCTGCCGTTCGAGCCAAACAGACCGGGGTCAGGCTCAGCGGCGAGCTCAGTCATTGACCAGGTTCCGGCTCGCGTCGAACTCAGCGAAACTCCAGCGCATACTTAGGTCATGGCGCACGAATGCGTGAACTACGACCTGTCGCGAGACGTGCCAAGCGATTTGTTTCGAGTTGTAGTCCGCAGCTTTATCGACAGCAATCGCCAGCATCACTTGCAGGGCTTCCGCACGCGCGGAGCCGATTTCGTCGTGAGCTTCCTCGACGATCTCACGGAGGTATTCGACCAGCGTCACCATCGCGACCAGTTGGCGCGGTGCGTATGTGTCGCACCACCGAGTCGTTCCATAAATCTCGGCTGCCCAGTCAGCACGCCCTTCACGTCGCGGTTCGGTCGGGATCAACTCTTGTGCCTCCCATGCGGGGCGGCGTTTCTTGAGTTCCTTCACGGCCCGTTCGTAGGCGGCCTCGTCATCTGAGGTGGGCGCGCGGAACGGAAAGCTCCCTGCCTTCTTAATACCGACCGCGTAGAGCTGCTGGCCCATTCGCCCAGCTTGCGCTTCGGCCTTAATGTAATCGCCGTCGATGGTCGTGTTGTTTGCCCACGGGCTCACAGCTGTGCCACGTTTGATGGTGCCATTGTCGGGTTTGGACCGCTCACAGGCGGACCGACCATGAACGATCTCAAAACGGCAGCGAGCGGCCTTAGGGTCGGCGATGAGCCGCACGGCAATCGGATCGCTGCCCCTGCGCAACCACCAGTTGGGCGACAAAGGGACCGGCTTGGCCGTCACCGGACACGCCACTGTCCGCGCCCAAAGGTAGCAGGCGCCGATGGCGTCGTCTGGCAGGTCCGTGTAGAACGGCCTGAGCCGTTTCTGCACCCGCTCGACCCACATCTTCCCATACTTCCTGATGTCTTCAACGAGCGACGGGCCAAAGCGGGCTGGGTAGTCGAGAGTGGCCTTGAGGATGACGCCGGCCACAGGATTGAGCTCATTGGCGTGCACGGTCAGGCCGAAGCGCAGGGCCTCGAAGGGGATCGAGCCGCCGCCGGCCATCGGATCGCAGAAGGTGATTTCGCGGGTTCCCCAAGTCCATTC
>Ga0306920_100000200_pt1 | contig 69716 bp, 55 predicted proteins | sample flu12Cox44000170_FD_204666 | JGI IMG/M metagenome (GOLD analysis project Ga0306920, IMG submission 204666) | Lab enrichment of tropical soil microbial communities from Luquillo Experimental Forest, Puerto Rico - flux4day.12C.oxic.44.000.170 (v2)... | ecosystem: Environmental > Terrestrial >...
CGAGAATTTTCGGGCAACGTTTCTGGTCGGAGCTGGGATTGCGACCGTTATTGTGGCGATTTTTGGAGTGGGGTTTCCGAGGGATGAGGCGGAAGAAAGGGCGAGTCGGGAGTAGGTAAGTAGTGAGTGGTGATCGGTAAGTGGTGAGTGGTGAGTAGTGAGTAGTGAGTAGCGAGTAGTAAGCCATCTACCCTGGGATTGGGGCTTGGGATAGGTTATAGAGAGCTCCAGGCAAAGGAGGCAGGTCATGGTGCAGAAAACGTGGCGGGGTTTGGGAAGGGGGCGGTGGGGGCGGCGTACGACGGAGCGAGCGGGGTGGGGTCCGAGGGTGGAGGAACTGGAATGCCGGTGCTTGCTGAGCCAGGCGGACTATGTCAACCCGTTTATCGGGACGGGAGGGTCGGGCTGGCTGGCGGGCGACACGTTTCCCGGGGCGGACCGGCCATTCGGCATGCTGCAGTGGAGCCCCGACACACCGAGCAACATCCCGGGCGGTTATCGGTACGCGGACAACGTCATCAAAGGATTCAGCCTGGATCACTTCAGCGGGCGAGGGTGCACTTACCTGGAAGATATTCCCGTGATGGGTGTGCCCGGCACGGTGCAGCAATCGCCGTTGACGAACCCGAACGCGTTCCGGTCGACGTTTTCGCACGCCAACGAGACAGCCGCGGCAGGGTATTACGGAGTGGCGCTCGATTCCGGCATAGTGGTGGAACTCACGACGACTTTGCGTACCGGAATCGGGCGGTTCACGTTCAACACCGGCCGGGTCGCGAACAGCATCATCATCAACATCGGCGGCAGCGTGAACGGCGTCTTGGATGGGGCGGTGAGTATTGCCGGCAACGAGATAACGGGGTGGGCGCGCACGATCATCGGCTGCGGCGCCGGCCAGTACAACGTTTACTTTGCGGCGGAGTTCGATCAACCGTTTAGCGATTTTGGAACCTGGACGGGGGTCAATCTGCAGCGCGGATCGACGGGCGCCGCCGGAGGAAACACAGGGGCTTACGCGACGTTCAACACGGACGCAGATCCCGTCGTACAGGTGCGCACCGCGATTTCATTTGTGAGCATCGCCAATGCCCGGTTGAACCTGGAAACCGAGAATCCCGGCTGGGACTTCAGCGGCATCGCCCAGGCCGCCCATGATGATTGGGACGCCCATCTTGGCGTGATCCAGGTGGATGGACCCAGCGAGGCGGAGAAACAGGTTTTCTATACCGCGCTTTACCACACGATGTTTCATCCGAATATTTTCGAGGATGTCAACGGCCAATACCTGGGGTTCGACAACACGGTGCACACGGTGGAGAAGGGGCATCACCAGTACGAAAACATTCCCGGCTGGGACCAGTACCGATCGGACTCGCAACTCTTGGCCTTGCTGTCTCCGGATGTCATGAACGACATTGTCGGGTCGTATCTCAACGACGCAGCGCAGGGCGGTCCGGGGCTGCCGCGCTGGGAACAGATCAACCACAATTCGGCCGGGATGGTTGGTGACGGTCCGCCGATCTATATCGCCAATGCCTACGGTTTTGGGGCGACCGGCTTTGATACGACGGCGGCCGAGACGGCGATGATCCAGAATGCCGGGCACGTCGGTACGCACTCGGACGGGCAAACGGCGCGTGAGAATTTGAACGATTACCTGGGCAATGGTTATGTCGGCCAGGACCACAATGGAGCCTCGGCCTCGTATACGCTCGAATATGCGAGTTCCGACTTCGCGCTTTCGCAGTTCGCGCTCGGGCTGGGCGACAAGGACGCAAATCAAACGTATCTCGGCCATGCGCTGAACTGGCGGACGCTGTTCAATGCGCAGACGGGTTACATTACGCCGCGGAACAGCAACGGCACGTTCCTGTCGATCGACCCATTCAGCCAAACCGGTTTTACCGAGGGGTCGCAAGCACAGTACACGTGGATGGTGCCGTTTGATCAGCGCGGACTATTCGATGCAATGGGCGGCAATGACGCCGTCGTGTCCCGGCTGGACAATTTTTTCACCCGGCTCAACGATTTGCCGGGCAGCATTTACGCCTTCATGGGGAATGAACCGTGCGAGGAGACGCCGTGGACGTATGATTTCGCGGGGACGCCGTGGAAGACGCAATCGGTAGTGCGGCGGATTCAGACGGAGTTGTTCACGACGCAGGTGAACGGGATTCCGGGAAACGATGACGCCGGTTCGCTCTCGTCGTGGTACATATTTTCCGCCCTGGGCCTGTATCCGGACATTCCGGGCGTGGGTGGGTTTGTCGTCGGTAGCCCACTGTTTTCTTCGGTCACGATGAATCTTCCCGGTGGGCAGAAGGTGCAGATTCTGGCGCCGAACGCTGCCGACGGCAATCCTTACGTGCAAAGCATGCAAATCAACGGCGTGAAGAATACGAGCTTATGGGTGCCGGTGGATGTGCTGCTCAAGAACCCGACAACGACGCTGACGTTTGATCTGGCGAATACGGCGAACCCCAAGTGGGGGAGCGCGCCTGAAGACGCGCCGCCGTCGTGGGACCAATTGGGCGCGCCTGGGGCGCCGGCGAACCTGTCGGCGGCGGGCGGCAACGGGCAGGTAACCTTGAGCTGGTCAGTGGCTGCGACTGCAAACAGTTACAACATTTATCGCGGGACGGCCCCGGGCGAGGAGGAGCTAATCGCCACGGGTCTAGGGTACCCTGCGTACCTGGACAGCGGGCTGCATAACGGCACGACCTATTATTATTTCATTACCGCCGTGAACAGCAGGGGGGAGAGTTCGCCCGCCCTAGAGACATCCGCCACGCCGATGCCATCGCCGGGGACGAGCTATCACATCAATTTCTCCGATAATTTGCGGGACGTATTTGCGGGCTATGTCAATGACTACGGTCCGGCGTTCGGCAATCGGGGGAACAGCGGTTTTTCGTTTGGCTGGAACCAGGATAACTCGGAAAACTGCCGGGACCGCGACGATGCGCGGTCGCCGGACGAGCGCTACGACAGCTTTTGCCACATGCAAAAACCGAGCAACCCGGACGCGTTCTGGAAGATTGCGGTGCCCAACGGCAATTACAGCGTGCACGTGGTGGCCGGGGACCCGACGGAGGTTTTTGATGCGGTGTATGCGATCATCGTGCAGGGGATCCTGGCGGTGAGCGGCACACCCACCCCGCAGAACAAATTTTTTGAGGGGACTGTGGATGTGAACATCACGAACGGCCTCTTGACGGTGAGCAATGGGGCGGGATCGATGAACAACAAGATTGCGTTTATTGATATTACGCCGATGGAGGGGAACCGGTCAGCACCGGGAGAATTTTGGAGATGGGCGTATTTGATTGTTGGTCAAAGGCGCAGCGATTCGACGGTCTGGGGGGCGCAGCAGCTTTACAGCTAAGAGAAGAGATGAGAATGAGAAGTAAGCCGAGGTGGTGTTTTAGAAGAAATGCAAAATGAAAAATGCAAAATTAAGGCGGCGGCATGCTGGGATTGATTGTTGGGGCAGCGATCTTGGGGATCATCATCGCGGTAATGGAGGAAGGGGAATTTCCCGGCTGGGGGAAAATGATCATTTGTGTCCTGGCGGCGAGTGTCCCGGCGATGATCATCAATGAGTTGGTCCCGCCAGGCTGGTTCATTATTGGCCTGGTGGTGGGAGCGGTTTGCGCGGGATTTGCGATCTCGGCGATGTGCGGCATGAGCGTGAAGCGGGCGAGCATTGCCGGGGGGATTTATCTGGCAGTGCAGACGGTGATCTCGCTGGTTTTTTATTTGATGATGCGGTGAAAGGCGTGGCTCGTCTTGTTATACCCGGCAGTTGCGAATTATCATGAATCCGAGTCGATTGGCACGTGCAGAGTGCAACGCGAGGTGAGGCGATGGGCAACACCAGTACGGTACAAGAGCTGAATCGGGACCTGGCTCGGCGCATTAACGAGGAAGCGCGACGGAATCCACAGTTGCCTCATGCGAACAAATTCGTGGGTATCGCGAACGGGTAGGTTGTGGTGGTGGCGGACGACCATGATGAAATGTCGCGCTGTCTTCCGCAAATCGAGCCGGATCCGAGCAAGTGCTTCGGAGTGGAAGCGAGCCGGGACTATAGTATCGTCGAGGAAATCTGGGGGCTGTCCGGCACTTGGATTCGATCAGTGGCTGCGCGCGGTTGGAGCGTGATCACTTCCGGTCGGGTTTGACGGCATCGCCTATTTTGCATTTCTCGACAGCTTCACGTACGGCAATTTCGGCCTACGACACTTTCATCTGAACTTGAAATAGGGATGACCCTTTGTAAAGTAGCGGGGAAAAAGGGGCCGTCGACATGGAAGTGAATTCGTTGTTTCAGGGGGATTGTCTGGAGGGATTTGCGAAGATCGAGTCGGGGTGTGTTGATTTGGTTTTCGCCGATCCGCCTTTCAATATCGGCTACGATTATGACATCTACGACGACCGGAAGGCGGCGGATGAATATCTGGCGTGGTGCCGAAAATGGGGGAACGAAATCGAGCGCGTTTTGAAGCCAAGCGGGACATTCTGGCTGGCGATCGGGGATGACTTTGCGGCGGAATTGAAGCTGGCGTTTCGCGATTTGGGCTTCCGGTGCCGAAGCTGGGTGGTGTGGTACTACACGTTTGGTGTGCACTGCACGAAGAAATTCAGCCGGAGCCACACACATTTGTTTCACCTCGTCAAGAACCCCAAAGCGTTCACGTTCAACGGGGATGCGGTCAAGGTGCCGTCGGCCCGGCAGCTTGTCTACGCCGACGCCCGCGCAAAAGAAGGCGGCCGAATGCCGGACGACACGTGGTTTTTGCGGCCGCAGGATCTGAAAAAGAGCTTTCGGCCGAAAGAGGATGTCTGGTACTTCCCGCGTGTCTGCGGCACCTTCAAGGAACGGGCGGGCTGGCACGGCTGCCAGATGCCGGAGCAACTTCTCGGAAGAATCATCAAAGTGTCATCAAATCCGGGGGACCTAGTACTGGACCCGTTTGCGGGCAGCGGTACCACGCTGGTGGCCGCCAAGAAGCTTGGGCGGCGGTGGCTGGGTTTCGAGCTTTCGAAGAATTATGTCAAGCAAGTCCGAAAACGGCTTGTGGCAATCGCGGAAGGGGATCCACTGGTTGGAGCGGAAGATCCGATGACGAGTGCGCCGAGCACGGCGGATGGGAAGCGATTGGAGCGGAGTTATTAGTTACTGGTTATTAGTTATTGGTCATTGGTCATTTTATTTATCATTGTGTCATCGAAGGAGAGGGGGGGGTCCAGAGGCCTAGCTGCTAGGTCCAGGACGACGAAGGGGGGCAGAGACAGAAATAAGTTCAGGAGGGTCGAAATACGTCGCATCGGAAAGGGCTTTTTTGTGAAGTCATAAGTAACGAATGCATCGAGGTTTCGGGAATACGTCGCAAATGAGGTCGATACGTCCAGGGTTTGCAATTACGTCCACGGGGGCCGGGGGGGTGGTGGGCGCAACGTATTTTCCAGAAGAGATTGTAACAGGAGGGCGTGGGTTATGCGAAGAGGGATTCGCTGCCATTGATCATTCGTCATTGGTCATTAGTTCTACAGCAGCTCGATCCGCTAAATGACTTGCCAGTCAGCTTCGTGGAAGTGACTTTCAGTGATCCACCAGGCGCGGATAAGGGGGTCTGTATCTTTCAGGGAAATGATGAGGTGGACGGCGTCCGGGTAGAAGTTTTGGGCACAGTCGGTCCGGCTGGGGATCGGATCGGAAACGGGATGGGAATGATAGATGCCGAGGATGTCGTGGCCGAGGGGACGCATGGCGCGGACGGCATTGAACAGGCTCCGGGGTTCGGATAAGTACTCCTTTTCCGGATTTGCCGCGGCGTTGACAATGGGGTGACAGTGAGCGACGCGACCGATGGGTTGAAGGGGATTTGCGGTTTCTACATGGCCGGCAAGGAGGCCGCAGCATTCGAGCGGAAAATCGGACCGGGCATGATCGAGGATTTGGTCAATAATTCTTTGGGGAACGTGTAGTTGAAATGGAGTTGACAAGATCAGGGATCTCCTCGATTATTTGTCATTAGTCATTGGTTATTAGTCATTGGTTATTAGTTATTGGTTATTAGTTATTGGTGGTGTATGGGTCGGGACAGAGTTGTGCTTGCGTACAGTGGGGGGTTGGACACATCGGTTATGGTGCCGTGGATCGGCGAAAAATACAACCTCGACGTTATCACTTTTACTGTGGATCTCGGGCAGGGGGAAAACATCGAGCGTATTCGGCGAAAGGCGATGACGACGGGGGCGGTGGATGCGGTGGCGCTGGATGCGCGCAATTTGTTTGTGGATCACTTTGTGTGGCCGTCGCTGATGGCGGGGGCAATCTATGAGGGGAAATACCCGCTGGCGACGGCGCTCGGCCGGCCGTTGATCGCCAAACTGATGGTGGATGCCGCCCGCGAGCACGGGGCCAAGGCGGTGGCGCATGGGTGTACGGGGAAGGGGAACGACCAGGTGCGGTTTGACGTCACGTTTCAAACGCTGGCACCGGACCTGAAAATCATCGCGCCGGTGCGGGAATGGAAGATGACGCGCGATGAAGAGATCAAGTTCGCCAACAAACACGGCATTCCGGTGGAGGCCACTCAGGAGAGCCCGTATAGCGTGGATCAGAACCTGTGGGGGCGGAGTTGTGAAGCGGGGGTGCTGGAAGATCCCTGGGATGAACCGCCAGCGGATGCGTACGCATGGACCGTTGATCCTGCGAAGGCGCCGAACGAACCGGAATATGTGGAAATTGAATTTACCCACGGCCAACCGGTGGCCATCAACGGCGAGGCAATGGATGGGGTGCCGCTAATTGAACGGCTCAACCAACTGGGAGGGAAACACGGTGTAGGCCGGATCGATCACGTGGAAAATCGACTGGTCGGGATCAAATCGCGCGAGTTGTATGAAGCGCCGGCGGCGGTGATTCTCCATGACGCGCACCGGGAGTTGGAGACGCTATGTTTGACTAAACAGGCGCAGCGCTTCAAGACATTGGTAGCGCAGGAATATGCCGATTTGATTTATAATGGACTTTGGTTCAGCGGGTTCCATCAGGACCTGTTCGCGTTCGTGGCGAGCAATCAGCAGTTCGTTTCGGGCAATGTTCGTGTCAAGCTCTTCAAGGGCAAGGCCACGGCTGCCGGCCGAAAGAGCGAACACAGCCTGTATAGCAAGAAGCTGGCGACGTATGAGACGGGCGACCAGTTTGATCACGATGCGGCACGAGGCTTTATCCGGTTGTGGGGTTTGGGGCAACAAACGCAGGCGCAGTTGCAATTATTAAAGGGGGGGAAGGGGTTTCATTTGCCGGGGCTGCCTTCGCCGGAGCGGGGGGAGCGTAAGTAGGGGTTATTAGTTGCTAGTTATTAGTTATTGGCACGACAGCGATGGGAAATGAGACGATGGATCTGGAGGAGTTGGCCAATTACTTGCAGCGCGACAAGCGCGAGGTGAGCAAAATGGCCAACCGGGGTTATCTGCCGGGGCGCAAAGTCGGCGGTGAGTGGCGGTTTGCGCGCGCAGAAATCAACTACTGGATCGAGACGCAGTTGCCGGCTTATACGGCGAAACAACTGGAGGCGCTGGAAGCGCAGGAAGTCCCGAAGGAAGAGCAAGAGCCGCTCCTGGCCGGATTCTTAGGCCAAACGCAAATGGCAGTGCCGTTGCTGGCCTCGACGCGGGCATCGGTTCTGAGGGAATTGGTGAATCTCGCTGAGCAGAGCTGGAACGTCTACGATCCCCAGGCGATTTTGGAAGCGATCCAGCAGCGCGAGGAGATGGGCACGACCGCACTGGAGAACGGCGTGGCCATTCCTCATCCGCGGCGGCCGTTGCCTCAGGCGCTCGGGGAAACAGTGGTGGCGTACGGGCGCACGGCGACGGGAATTCCCTTCGGCGCTCCTCAGGGCGGGTTGACCGATATTTTCTTTTTGGTTTGTTGCCGGGATGAAAAAACGCATCTGCGAATTCTTGCGCGGCTTTCCCGGCTGCTCTTGAGTGCCGATTTCGTCAACGACTTGCGTTCGGCCGAATCCCCTCTGAAGACGTGGAAGGTCATTGAAAAGGCCGAGACAGAATTGCTTTCCTAATACTTATGCCCGTCAAACCCGGAACCAAGGTATCCCTGAAAGAGATTGATGCGAATGATACGGGGTCGTTCCGGTCGCCCAAACAGGTCGGGGAGTTATTACACAAACAACTGCAGGAATTGGTCCATTTGCAACGGCTGCTCTATGCGGAGAGCCGGCGATCGCTGTTGATCGTGCTGCAGGGAATGGATACATCGGGGAAAGACGGCACGATCAGCCACGTCATGTCGGGCATGAGTCCGCTGGGCGTGCAGGTGCATGCATTCAAGGCTCCCAACGAGGAAGAACTGAACCACGATTATCTGTGGCGCGTCCACCAACGGATGCCGCGGCACGGGTATATCGGCATTTTCAACCGGTCGCACTATGAGGATGTGCTGGTGGTTCGCGTGCACGACCTTGTGCCGAAAAAGATCTGGAAACAGCGGTACAGGCAAATCAATCAGTTTGAAAAAATCATGGTGGCGAACGGCACCACCATTTTGAAGTTTTTCCTGCACATCAGCAAGGACGAGCAAAAAAGCCGCCTGGAAGAACGATTGCAGGACCCGACGCGTCACTGGAAATTCTCACTGAAAGACGTGGAAGAACGAGGTTACTGGTCGGCCTACCGCAGGGCGTACGAAACGGTGCTGACGAAGTGCAGCACGGAATGGGCTCCATGGCACATTGTTCCGGCGAACAAGAAGTGGTACCGGAATCTGGTCGTGGCGCAAACGATTGTCCAGACGTTGAGCGATTTCAAAATGGCATATCCGGAACCGCAGGTAGACATTTCGAAGATTGTGATTGAATAGCAGTTCTAGTAATGGAAGCAGAGAATTTCTCCGCAGCGTTTGATACGTTTCTTCGCGAAGAAGTCAAAACCGCTTGTGTGCGGAGCGATGGCCGGTTTTGCGCCGGCGAGGAACCTCCGAAAGTGTTATTGCCCGGAGCGTTTAATCCGTTGCACGCCGGGCATTGGGGAATGGCCGAGGCGGCTTGCCGCATTACTGGAATGCCCGTTTCTTTTGAGTTGAGCGTCGCGAATGTGGATAAACCTCCGCTGGCTGCTGCGGAGATTTTGGCCCGAATCAGGCAATTTGGCGGGCGTGGTTGTGTGTGGTTGACGCGGGCGCCGACATTTGTGGAAAAGGCGGCGCTTTTTCCCGGGGCGCTGTTTGTCCTAGGCGTGGACACGGCAGACAGAATCATCGCGCCGCGATACTACGATAACAGCGAAGACAAGATGCTTGCGGCGATGGAAGGCATTCGGTCGCGGGGATGCAGGTTTCTGGTCGCCGGCAGAGTGGAAAGCGGCGGCAAGTTTGTGCGCTTGCAACATCTGGCTATCCCCAAGTCTGTTGCGGATTTATTTAGCGAAATTCCGGAGGCGGAGTTTCGGTTGGACATTTCCTCAACGCAAATCCGGCTGCAGTAGCCGTTCGGTTCTTCCGACGCGATGTAAAAGTGCCTGTGCGGCCAGGTAGCCACTGCGGACGGCGCCTTCCATGGTGGCGGGCCAACCGGTAGCGGTCCAGTCGCCGGCCAGAAAGAGGTTGTCAAGGGGGGAGGCCTGCGTTGGCCGCCATTGATCGACGCCGGGAACCGCGCTGAAGGTGGCATGATGTTCGGTGACAACTCGTGCGCGGACTAACTCCTCGGGTTGCGCAGCGGGCAATAGTTTCGTTAATTCATTCGAGACCAGGCGGCGGACCTCATCATGGCCCAGTCCGCGAAATTGCCGGGCAGCACTCACGACGACTTGAACGTAGTATTCTCCGGGCGCGGATTCGCCGCGGTTGAACAGCCATTGGCCGACACAATCCACGAGAACAATGTGCGGCAAATCCAGCACGGGGCGCCGGTACCACAAGTGCACGCTGGTGATCGGCGAGGTTGCCAATTTTTGCAAATTGGCAAAGGCCGGATAAGCAGTGCGCGTTTCGGTGGGCAACAAATCCAGCAGGCGATCGAACGGCACAGCGGCAATGTACCAATTCGCCTGGACAGAGTTGGCCTGGCGCATTTCCAAATTTTGAATGCGGCTTTCCTCGAGGCGAAACGCCTTGACGCCGTGGTTGAGGAGAATGCGGACGGCATGGGCTTGAAACCAACTTTGCAACTCGTCCCCGTAGAGTCGACCGAGGGGAACGCTGGGCAAAACGACTTCAAATCCCTGCCGATGCCGGAGGAAGCCATCCAGGAACACCTTGCGGGCATAGCGGAGGCCAATGCGATCCGGCGTTTCGTTGAGGGCGCTGGTCAATACCAGGCCCCAGAATCGGGAAATCGTCCGGGGTGTTTGTTTGTTGAGTTTGAGCCAATCGATGAAAGGGTGGTCTTCATCGGAATTCATGGTCCGCAATCGGGCCAATCCCCAGGCAATGCGCGTTTTTTCGCCGATTGTCAGGAAATGCGCGCGAAGAAAACTTCCGGCCAGGTGGTAGGGCGCCGACAGTCGACCAGCGGTAAATCGGCTTATCCGACGATCCGGCGTCATGAAATACAGGCACGGCTGAGGTTGGAGCCAATGATCGATGCCGACTGTCCGGCAAAAATGGGCCATGTTTGTGCAACAGCCCATCGACACATGCTGGCAGGTATCGATCAAGAGTCCGGTGGCCGGATCGGTAAACGAGCCGGCGCGGCCTCCGAGTCGTCCTTTGGCTTCGTAGACTGCGACCTGGAAACCGAGCGGCGCCAAAGCGGACGCCGCGGCGAGTCCGGCGAGACCACCGCCGACGATGACGACGGAGGGGTGCTTTGTACTCATCAAGTCCAGCCCCAGCGCACGGGCAGCGCTTGCACTACCAATGTCCATTTCCGCCAGGTACTCAAGCTGACGCGGCCGCTGAAAACGTCGTAGTTACGGCGTTCCATGACATCGAGCAGGCCGCGATAGGTCCGGGTCATCACCTGGAAAACGGCCCGTCCGGGCGGGCTGAGCCATTTCGCCAAGGGCAGCGAAGCATCGTAGTAACTGCGGGCCCGTTCCACCTCGAAGCGCATTAGCTCGCGAAAATGACCATCGCGTGATCCCTGCCGCAATTGATCAGCCGAATAGCCAAAACGATCCAGATCCTCCCGCGGCAGATAGATGCGCCCGCGAAGGACATCTTCTCCGAGATCGCGCAAAATGTTGGTGAGCTGAAAGCCGATGCCGGCACTTTCGGCGCAGAGTTTGGCGTCATGACCGCCGGAAACTCCCCATATGTGAATGCACGCGAGCCCCACGACGGAGGCGACGCGGTAGCAATATTGATAGAGTTCGCCAAAACGCTGGAACGCAACCGGTTGCAAGTCCATTTCGACGCCATCGATCACGGCATCGAAATACTCGCGGGGGATTGCATGCGCGCGGACGGTATGGTGGAATGCGGCGTGCAATGGATGGTCGTAATGCCCGGCCAGGGCATGATTCAGACACTCGCGCCAATTGCGCAGCATCATTTGTTTGTTTTCCAGAGATTCCGGCCCGTCGCCAATATCGTCGGTGATGCGCATGAAAGCATACAACGCGCACATGGATCGGGCCTGGAACTCGGGCAACATACGAAAGGCGTGATAGAAGTTCCCCGCTTCGCGGCGCGCCACCTGTTTACAGTAGGCATAGGAACGAGCCAGAATCGGGGTCACGCGGCCACTCCAAATCGGAAGTCGGAGGTCAGAAATCAGAGGTCAGAGGTCTGTCCCCTGATCTTTGTCCGCTGACCTCTGAGCTCAGGCTCCGGATACAGCATTTCGCGTAACCGATGCAACAAAGCACCGGTAAGCAGGACTGCCTTGTCCCATTTGCCAAGGACGGGCCGTTGGGCGAGAACATTGTAGCCGATGCGTTCGATCTTGCGAAGGATGGCGAGGCCACCGCGAATAAATAGCTCGATGTCCGCGCGACAATCATGGGGCACCTGGTCCAGGAGCGGCATGCCGCGATGAAGCAGATCGCGGGCCCGGCCGACTTCGAAAGCCAGTAATTCTTGAAAGGCGGGCGTATAGCGCCGGGCGGTCAGATCGGTCTGGGCATAAGCGAAACGCCGGCAGTCGTCGGCCGGCAGATAGACGCGCCCCATGTCCAGATCTCGGGCCACATCCTGCCAGAAGTTGGCCAATTGAAGACCAGTGCAAATGTAATCGGCGAGGGCAGCGCGATCGCTGTCAAAGCATTCGCATAAATACAAAACTAGATGACCCACTGGATTTGCGGAGTATTGGCAATAGGCCAGAAGTTGGTCATAGGTCCGGTAGGCCTTGACCAATTGATCCTGCTCAAAGGCGAACAAGAGGTCGAGGAACGGTTTCTGGGGAATTTGAAAGCGCTCGATGGTTTCGCGGAGTGCGACCATTACGGGATGTTTTGCGTAGCCGGCATAACACTCGAGAAGCTCATCACGCCACCAGCGCAGCAGGGCGAGGGACTGTTGACCGCCGCCCGTTTCATCGCCGAGGTCGTCCGCCCAGCGGCAATAGGCATAAATCGCGTGAAAATGCGGCGCTAACCGACGCGGCAGCAGCAGTGAAGCCACGGCGAAGTTTTCGTAGTGCGTATGCGTTAACCGGCTGCAATAGCGCCGGGCTTCCGTTAGAGGAACGGATTTGTGATTGCTTTGGGGGCCAAAGCGGGCCAGATCCTTTGCAACGCCGTTGAGCATGGTGAGGATTATAAACCAAAACCGGCGGAATAAGAATTGTTGAAGAAGAGAATTCAGTCGATTATACTTTTCAATGTTCCCTGCTGCCTCCAATTTATTGCCATAATAAGATGAGCATGCGGTTGGGTTGCAGGTTTCAAGGGCTATGAAGAATGATTCTGCTCCGTGGCAGTGCCGAGGACTTGCGAAAAGGGTGGACGAGGCGTGATTGCCTGCGTGTCGGTCTGGGAAGCTCTTTGGGGTTGTTTGGCGGTCGGTTTTTGCAAAACGCTTCTGTTCAAGGAAGCGCTTCGGAAAAGTCTTCCGGATTCGGCCAGGCCAAATCGTGTATTCTCATCTATCTTTTCGGCGGCCCAAGCCACATCGATATTTGGGACATGAAGCCCGCAGCGCCTGCGGAGATTCGCGGCGAATTCAAGCCGATTGCCACGAATGTTCCCGGAATCCAAATTACCGAACATTTGCCGCGATTGGCCCAGCATGCCGATCAATACGCAATCATCCGATCTCTGGCGCATGGCGATAGCGCGCACGGCTCCGCGGGGCATACGATGCTTACCGGCCGGGCACCAAGGGTAAAGGGAGAGGTTCCTCCGAATGCCGATGATTATCCGCATTACGGGTCGGTGCTGACGCGTCTGCGGCCTGCCCCGCATGCGGTCGCTCCATTTGTAGCGCTACCCTGGGCCGTTTACACGAGTACCAATGTTGTCCCAGGGCAAAACGGCGGATTCCTCGGGCGGGGCGCCGATCCATTTCGGCTGGAGATCCCTGCTGACCAGAGTCTGGTTTTCACACCCCCCTTGACCGACCTTCCCCCACAGGTCAATGTGCAGCGCTGGCGGGTTCGCCGGGCGCTCTTTGAAGTCTTGGAAAAGCCTGCCGCTCGCGGAACGAAAGGGCTACAGGACCGCGCATCAATGGAGATGCACGAGATTTACCAACGGGCGTTTCGGCTGATTGATTCCCGACTGGCGACGCAGGCGTTTCAAATTGACCGGGAGCCTCCCTCCCTGAGGGAAAGATACGGCATGAATGTGTTCGGCCAAAGTTTGTTGCTGGCCCGGCGACTCGTCGAGGCGGGAGTGCCGATGATAACAGTGTATTGGCCCGACCGCAAAGAGCCGGAGGCTTTTATCAATAACGGAGTCAAAGATAACGTGGGCGTGCCCGCCTGGGATACTCACGGCTACAAAGTAGGCAAGACGCCGAACTTTCCATCGCTCCGCGACAAACTCCTGCCAGCCCTGGACCTGGCATCCACCGCGCTGCTGGAGGATTTGACGCAGCGCGGTTTGTTGGCGCAAACGTTGGTGGTTTGGACCGGAGAGTTTGGGCGATCGCCGCGCATCAATGGGGATGCCGGCCGGGACCATTACGGCAATGTCTTCTCCGCGATGTTGTCCGGCGGCGGCATTCGCGGCGGCCAGGTGTATGGATCATCCGACAGGCACGGCGCATTTCCTCTCGATAATCCCGTTTCCGCCGATGCGTTTGCCGCGACTCTTTATCATTGTCTTGGAGTTCCACCGGAAACCACCATTCCCGATCGGCTGGGCAGACCAGTCAAAGTAACGGAGGGAGAACCGATTCACGCTCTGGTGGAACGGGGGTAGTTGCCGTGCAAAGCGAACCGAATATCGGGCAGGGCCCGTTCCAAATTGAAGTGGCGGAGAGGGTCAAGCGGCTGCCGCCGTATCTCTTCGGCAAAATCAACGACCTGAAAGATCGCAAACGGCGCGCGGGGGTCGATATTATCGACCTCGGCATGGGCAACCCCACGGATGTGCCCGACCCCGTGGTCATTGAAAAATTGTGCGAAGCGGCGCGCGATGCACGCAACCATCGCTACTCGGTGAGCAAGGGCTTGTTCAATCTTCGCCGGGAAGTAGCGCTTCGCTATGCCCGGCTACACGATGTGTCGCTGGATCCGGAAACCGAAATCCTGGCGGGTCTCGGTTCCAAAGAAGTTTTTAGCCACATGTGCCTGGCCCTGTTGGGACCGGGGGACACCGCCATAGTTCCCGCGCCTTCATTTCCCATTCACGTGTATGGCGTCGCCCTGGCTTCCGGCAACGTGATCAGCCTGGATTGCACCCAACCGGACCGCTTTTTGAGCAACATCGCCGCCACGGCGGAAAATATTTTCCCGAAGCCGAAGGTCGTGATTCTGAATTTTCCGCACAATCCGTCCACGACCGTGGTAGAGCGCGATTTTTTTGTGGATGTCGTAGAGCTCGCCCGGCGTTTCGGGTTCATGGTCATTCATGATTTTGCCTATGGCGATGTTTGCTTCGACGGCTACAAGGCGCCGAGTTTTCTCAGCGTTCCCGGAGCGAAGGAAGTCGGCGTGGAAACGACCACCATGAGCAAGGGCTACAATATGGCCGGCTGGCGGCTCGGCTTTTGCGCCGGGAATTCCGAAATGATCCGAGCCCTGGCCACGATCAAGGGATATTACGACTACGGAATCTTCCAGCCCATTCAAATTGCCGGCATCATTGCCATGCGCCTAGGCGAAGAGCAGGTGGAACGGCAAGCTGCCGAGTATCAGCTTCGCCGCGATGTGCTCGTCGAAGGGTTACAGCGCATCGGCTGGCAAGTTGCCAAGCCGAAAGCCAGTATGTTTGTGTGGGCGCAATACCCGCAGGAATGGCGGGACCGCCTGGGATCGATCGACCTTGCGATGAAACTGTTGGAGGAAGCCGAAGTAGCGGCCAGTCCCGGCCGCGGCTTTGGGGAAGCCGGAGAAGGCTATTTGCGCCTGGCACTTGTCGAAAATGAACACCGCTTGCGGCAGGCTGTCCGGCAAATCGGCCGCTGCCTGCGGAATGAAAAGGCCGCTGGTTGACCGGGAATTTTCGTACATAATCGAGATTGATTCAGGAGTATCGGCCTCGTTTGTTCTACGCGATAGCAAAACGACTTCTGGTTTAGCAATCCTCCTTGCAAACGAATCAAAACCGTCTAAGAATATTTGCGAAATCTCGATTTCTGATCTTGCTTCAAAAGTCAAAGCAATTATATTAAACAAATGTACACTGAATGGCCGATTAGATTATTGGCACGGATTTTAACTTGAGGAGGAATCATGGCCGACCAAGCAGCAGAACGCGAACTGAGAAATGCACTGGCGCAGATTGAAAAACAATTCGGCAAGGGCGCGATCATGCAATTGGGGGAGAGCACGGCGTTGGATGTCCAAGGGATCCCGACCGGCGCTTTGAGTCTCGACATTGCCCTCGGCGGCCGGGGCATCCCGCGTGGGCGCATTGTGGAAATCTTCGGACCCGAATCGAGCGGCAAGACTACCGTTGCGTTGCACGCCGTGGCCAGCGCACAGCGCCTCGGCGGCGTGGCTGCTTATATCGACGCCGAACATGCCATCGATCCCAGCTGGGCCAAGCGCATTGGCGTGGATCTCGAAAGCTTGCTCATCAGCCAGCCTTCCAGTGCCGAAGAGGCGCTGAAGATTGCGGAAATGCTGATTAAATCCAATGCCGTGGATATTATTGTCATTGACTCCGTGGCCGCCCTGGTGCCCCGCACTGAAATTGAAGGTGAAATCGGCGATCAACACGTCGGTTTGCAGGCCCGTCTGATGAGCCAGGCCCTGCGCATTCTCAACCCCCTCATTGCCCGAACCAAGACGTGCATGGTCTTCATTAACCAGATTCGTCAAAAAATCGGCGTCATGTTCGGCAATCCGGAGACCACATCCGGCGGCCTGGCGTTGAAATTCTATAGTTCCGTCCGGCTGGATATTCGCAAGATAACCGGCGTCAAAGACGGCGAGGAAACGATTGGCTCGCGCGTGCGAGTGCGTGTGGTCAAGAACAAGGTCGCGCCACCGTTCAAGTCGGCGGAATTCGATTTGATGCATGACCGGGGCATTAGCCGGGAAGGCGACCTGCTCGACCTGGCTATAGAAGACAAGATCATCGACAAGAGCGGTTCCTGGATCAACTATGGGGAATTGCGCCTCGGCCAGGGCCGCGAGAATGCCAAGCAGTTCCTGCGGGACAATCCCGCTTTGGTGGAGGAGATTACACGAAAAATTCTGGAAAAACGCGGTTTGACCGGCGGGGCTTCTTCCTTACCAGAATGCAATGGCGAAGCGCCTTCGCAGCCAAAGGCCGAGCCGGGCAAAAAGGAATCCGCAGCGCGGCGGCAACCGGTGTCCGCCGAATGAGAGGCCGGCATACAAGGATTCCCAAACCCCTACTGGAAATCGCAGAAATCCAGCGGTACAACAAGGGTAGTTGGAAGTGCTTCGACTTCCGGCTACCTTTTTGTTTTTTCATCGAGTAGGTAACAAGGAAAAGAAGAAACCTCATGACGTGGGCAACGCGGAGCTCCATTTTGGGCCTTTGGGTTTTCTTCCCAGCCATGTCTGCACTGGCTCAAGAAAAATCTTCCTTGAAGGATGCGCTCGCTATTCAGGAAATGATTCAAGAGGCCATCAAAAAAGCTGAGTCATCGGTGGCATGTATCCTCGTGTCCCGCGAAAGAATACCTCGCGACAGGATCGGCGCCAAGTTGGAGGACCCGGATCATATACCGGATTTATATGGCAGCGGGGTGGTGATTGGGACCCGGGAAGGGCGGGGATTGATCCTCACGAACTTTCACGTGGTTCAAGGAGAAAATCCGCAGTTTTACGTGCGACTTCCGGGGGGCAAAGGCAGCTATGCGGAGCGCTTGGCGGCAGATTACCGGAGCGACTTGGCGGTACTGGAATTGGCGGATCCCATTGCGGTGCAGGCCATCAAAATGGGTAATGGCGACGGCGTACAGAAAGGACAATTTGTAATTTCCCTGGCCAATCCGTTCGCCGCCGGTTTCCATGACGGCAGTCCCAGCGCCTCGTGGGGAATTGTGAGCAATCTTCGCCGCCGGGCGCCGGGAAAACAACCGACCCGCGAGGGCGACCGGGCAAAGACCACCATTCATCATTTGGGTACGCTCTTGCAAATCGATGCACGACTCAACCTAGGCTGCAGCGGCGGGGCACTGCTGGACCTTAAAGGAGAATTGATTGGGCTGACCTCTTCTCAGGCAGCGATCTCGGGCGGCGAGACGCCGGGCGGCTATGCCGTCCCCATGAACTCCCGCGTGCAAAAGATCGTCGAACAACTGCGCGAAGGCAAGGAAGTCTCCTATGGATTCCTCGGTGTCCAGTTTGTTCCGGATAACTGGCCGGGACAGGGTGTTGCCGTCCGCGTCATACCCGGATCACCCATTTATCGCAAGGTTTCCAATAACGACCGTGTCGTCATTCGGGCAGTCGATGAAATACCGCTGAAGGATAGCGATGATCTGCTCTATGCGATCGGGACCAAAATGGCCGGCTCGAATGTGAAGCTGGAAATCGTTGGCATGCGCGAGCCCATTACAGTTACTTTGCAGAAGCTGTTGGCGCCGGGGCCGTTTTTTGCGTCGAATAAGCCACCAGCCGTGCGCGGCATGCGTGTCGATTACGGAAGTATTTTTGCCCAGCGCAATTTATCCAGTTTTGAAATTCCTCCGGGAGTGTTTGTGACCGAAATCGAGCCGGGAAGTTCGGCGGAGAAGGCGAAATTGAAAGATGCCATCATCACCCACGTCAACGACCAACCGGTCAATACACCGGCGGAATTCTACCGGATCGCCGGTCAGAAACTGGGATCGCTCAAGTTGCGATTGTATCATGGGGACGAGGTACGGCTGGATTGATATGCGCTACGCTATTTGCAACGAAACGTTCGAAGGTTGGGATCATGGTCGCATCTGCAGGGTGGTAGCCGATTTAGGTTATCAAGGGCTGGAAATGGCGCCTTTTACACTGGCTCCGCGCATTACACAGGTGTCTCGAGACAAACGGCAACTCTTGCGGCGGCAGGCTGAGGAATACGGCTTGCAGATAATCGGGCTGCACTGGCTATTAGCCAAAACGGAGGGGCTCCACATTACTTCCGCGGAGGAAGGGGTTCGCCGCGATACAGCCGATTATCTCGTGGAATTGGCGCGATGTTGCCGCGACTTGGGTGGAGAACTCATGGTTTTCGGTTCCCCAGCACAGCGCCGCATACCGGCTGGATTCAGCCGAGCTCAGGCTGCCGACTTCGCCGTCGATACTTTTCGCCGTGCAATGCCTGGGATCGCCGATTGTGGCATTAAGCTCTGCCTCGAACCTCTATCACCTCCCGAAGCAGATTTCATTAACACGTGTGCCGAAGGGTTGGAATTGATAAAGCGCATCGGCCACCGGTTTTGCGTATTACACCTGGATGTGAAAGCAATGGCCACGGAAGATGCGCCGGCCCCGGAATTGATCCGGCGCCATGCAGCCCATACCGGCCATTTTCATGCCAATGACCCGAACAAACGCGGTCCGGGTTTCGGCACAACTGATTTCGTTCCCATTCTTCACGCCTTGCGGGAAAGTAATTACCGAGGCTGGGTTTCGGTCGAGGTGTTTGATTACTCCCCCAATCCGGAAACCATCGCTCGCGAGAGTATTCGCTACATGCGGGAATGCGCGGGCAAGTAGTTATTGGGAGGACTACTGTTGAAACGGTCGACTTTCCTCGGCGTCGGATTGGTTCTATATTTGGGACCGGTTGTGTGGGGCGCTGAGCCTGCCAAACACAAACTTCAGGTTGGTTTCGGGGCGGCCGACATAACTCCCACGCTGGGCGTCAAACCTGTATTCATGGCGGGATTTGGTCAAAACCGCAAGGCGACCAAAATCCACGATTCCTTAATGGCCCGGGCCGTCGTTTTCCGAGATGGGGATCGTAAGACCGCCCTGGTTTCAATCGACGTCGTTGGCTACTTCAATCCCGAGGTAATCGAAATTCGAAAAAAACTGCCGGAGTTCTATTATGTTCTTGTTTCCAGTACGCATAATCACGAAGGGCCGGACACCCTGGGACTGTGGGGGCCCAATTCATTTACCAATGGCATTGATCCCGTTTACATGAAGCTGGTGGAGGCACGAATCATCCAGGCGGTCCGCAATGCCGATCGCGATTCAAAAGACGCGACGGCGAAAATCGGCAGCGCGAAGGCGCCGGAATTGCTCCACGATGGTCGCGAACCCTATATCAAGCATGATGAACTGGTTGCCCTACAGTTCGAAGATCCACAGACCGGTAAAATCAACGGCATCGTCGTTCAGTGGAATTGCCATCCGGAGACATTGGACAGCAAGAACACCGAAATCAGCGCGGATTTCGTCCATTACACAGTCCAAGAATTGCAGGAAAGATATCAATGCCCGGTGGTGTACCTGACCGGCACAGTGGGCGGCTTGATGACATCCTTGCATGTCGAAATCAAGGATGACAAAGGCAATGTGCTGAAGGACGGCACTTTCGAAAAGACGGAAAAGTACGGCCGGCTGATCGGCCAATTGGCGGTAAAAGCACTGGCTGCTGCCAAACCATTGAATTTGAGCCCCCTGGAAGTGCGCAGTTCCGCCGTGTTTATTCCCATGGTAAATCCCAGGTACCACCTGGCTCGCCAATTGGGAGTCCTCCAACGAGCGGCTTTTTTATGGTCGGGTGACATCTACCAAGGGGAACCGGCGGACGCAAAGGAAAACAAAAAACCCACGGCGATTCGGACCGAGGTGGGTTGGTTGCGGCTGGGTCAATTGGAAGTGGCCGCCATCCCGGGCGAAATCTATCCCGAGTTGATACTGGACAAAGTCCAGGATCCGCCCGATCCCGGCGCCGACTTCCCGAACGCACCCATTGAACCCGCAATTTACAAGCAAATGCAAGGGTCGTTTCGCATGATTATCGGTTTGGCAAACGATGAGATCGGTTACATTATTCCCAAGCGCCAGTGGGATGAAAAACCGCCCTTTTGCTACGGCCGAAAGAAAGGTCAGTACGGGGAAGAAAACAGTGTCGGCCCGAATGCTGCCCCGGTAGTGTGCCGAGCCTTTAAAGAATTGGTGGAGGGAAAGAAGAAATAGAATCAGTTCAATCCCAGGCTCCGTAATTTGTTTCTGGCATCTTTCACGAATTTGGATTTCGGCGACCGTTTAATGAAAAGCCGCAAGACTCCAGCCCCGAATTCTTTCTCTTCTTTTGTTCGTTCGACGAAGTGGAATCCCAGGTAGAACAAGTCTTCCGGCTGAAGCCATTTGGCCTTGGCAATCCAGGCCGGCAGATCGCTGGCCTGCCGATGCAAGAGAGCCGAGAATTGTTGGAGGGACGGATCCGCCGCTCGGGCATCGGCTTCCAGCGCCTTTTCCGACAATTTTAGGCCGCAGGCTGCCAGTTCGAAGCGAATCGGATCACCGCAAGCCGGATCGCGACCCAGAATCTTGAGATAGTTCAAAGCGCTGGCATATTGCTTCTTCTTACGTAATGCCAGCGCTCGTTCCGCCATCCGATCGCGGAAAGCGCGACCCTCGGCCTCGCGCACCAGAAACAGCAAGGGATCAGCCCTGCGGTCGCCGGCTTCCAGGTACGTGCACGCTTTCAAAAATATTTTGCCACGCAGTGCGGCCGGATAATCTTTGGCAAACGGGGCTTGTCCCCGGGCCAGGATCCAGGCTTGATCCGGCGATTCCGCTGCCAGGAAAGTTTGCGCCAGTGCTGCTCGGCCGTGGTGGGTCTGGGCCAAACAACCTAAAGCTTCGTCCCGAAGCAAGCGATCGGGGTGCGTCATTTGCCGGACCAGTGCTGCAGCCACTTTGGGATGATCCTTGTGGCCCAGCTTTTCCATAGCAAATCGGCGTGACGCCGGGTCGGGGGCATTAAACAGAGGCAACCAATCATTCAGGGCGCGATCGTTGACCGGGGCGGTTTTCAAGATCATCAGGGCAGGTGCTGCAAGGCGGAAGTCGCGCTCGCAGGCGCACTCCAAAATGAGTTTGAATTTGTCGCGCCGGGAGGGCACGGGGAGGGTACCGAGGGCTTGCAAGGCCGCCGACCGCAGTTCCGTGGAATGCGGCGGTGCTGCGCGGCTCCAATAAACGGATTCCGCCCGATTATCTGCCAATGCCGCCAGCAGGCGAACCAGGGCTGCTTCGGAACGTGGTGAAAGCGGCGAGGCTTTTTTGTTCCGCATTAAATTGAGAACATGATCAGTTAGTGCGCGGCGATGGCGCGGCTGCAGAGTCGGCACCTCACTGATGAGAGATCGGACAGAAGCATCGACGACATTGGGATCGGAATCGAGCAGAACTTCTACAGCAGCGCTCTCGGAACTTGTAGTGCCGCCGCTCGCGAGGGCCCCGGCGATCCGACGCCGCAGTCCGGGCGCTACTATACCCATTAAACTCTGCAGGGCATGGGTCCCCTTGGCCCCTAGCCGGGCAGCTGCATGCGCAGCATATTCTGCTTCAGGTCCTCCCTGTCTGATTCGCGTCAACAGGAGGGGCAAGGCAGCCTCAATTCTGAGTTTGCCGAGGCTGATGAGAACCTGGTTCCGCACCGACGCATCGGAATCCTCCAGTGCCGCGCATAAAAGCCCGCTCACTTGGGGATTTTTGTCACCGATCTCTGCCAGAATCAGCGCTGCGGCGCGACGTACTTCCGGTGTGTCGCCGGTATCCAATAGCGCCCAGAGTTTTTTGGCCGTCGAGTCCGCCATGAGCCTGGATTCCAGGTTGCTGACAACTTTTGCGAGGAAAAACGAATTCGCGCGCGGCCTGGCAGCAACACGCGGTTTCGCTGCTATGAGCATACACCGTCTCTTGGAAGACTCAAGACCCGTGCCGAACAGGCATGGACGCTCAGCAGTGCTGTCCCGGCCGGATATTCAACAAGTCGCGCAACTCAACTGCGAGGATTGGGATCGGTGTTTTCAAGGACTGTACGGCATCGGGTTTGATTGCAGCGGCTTAGTTTCCGGTTGAGGAACTAACCGGGGCGCCGGAGCCAGAGGCGGGACACTATTGCGCGGGATCGGCGTCGGGCTCGGCGGGCCAGAAGGATTAATTGCAGCGCCCGGCAAAGGACTGCACTCACCCAGTATCGGTCCGTCGGAACCAACGGGTCCTTCGACCGACACTCCGTTTTCATGGATCCCCCGAAGACTGTCGAGCAGCGGGTGGCACGACCAGCTACTCATGCAACCAGAGACGATTCCGAGACTCAAAGCAACCATCAAGACGGCCAAACGCGCACGAACCATAGGAGAATTCCTTTGAGCAAATGGTGCCCGAACGGGAAATAGACTTGCGTACGGAAACAGGCAAGCGGTCGAGAATCCACCGCCGTCCGTGCGACAATCATGCGCCATGGGCAGAAGTGGGGCAAACCGGACGATGAAAAAGAAGCAGGCCCACAAGGAATTTCTCGTGGGCCTGGACAACATTTAGGACATTTGCGGCTTGTAATGCCGATTCCTAGCCGGCCTTTTTCGCAGGCGCTTTGCCCGCAAGATTGATTTGCCCGCGTAGGTATCTCAGGGCCATTTCCAATTGAGCATCCTTGAAGCCCGGTTTCTCCAGCTCTTTGGCCGGTAAATCCCTGCGGGGAAGGATTTCCAATTTGCGGAAATAGTTTTCCAATTCATCGCGTTCCCGGCTCGTTAATTTCAAAGTATGCCCTTTATCCGGGGACACGCCCCAATCCTCATCGGGTTTGCCCTTGGTGCTGGTTTTGTTAAGATTTTTCCCGTTTGGACGCCAGAACGACGCTGTTGTTAATTTAATCTCGCCATCCTCGAATGGTTGGATGTTCTGGACGCTTCCCTTGCCATAGGTGCGCTCGCCCATAATAACAGCGCGCTTGTGGTCCTGCAAACAGGCGGAGACGATTTCACTGCCGCTGGCGCTATAGCCGTTGACCAAGCAGACCATCGGGAAATTCAAATAACTACCTTCGAATTCGCCAAAGTAGGGCTGTTCTCGACCGGAACCGGCGCGCGGGCGAATCGTGACGATCAAACCGTCTCCGATAAAAAGGTCGGAAATGTTGACCGCACTGCTCAGCAAGCCGCCGGGATTGAAACGCAGGTCCAGAACGAAGCCCTTGATCCCGGGATCCTTACTCAGTTTTTTTAACGCGCCGGCCAGGTCCCGATCCGTATTGCGCGTAAAACTGGTTAGCCGAACGTAGCATATCCGGTTCTCCGTATCGATCATGTAGTCCCAGGAATCATCTGCATTGCGCTGGAATCCCAATACGCTTTCAACTTCCACGAGGCCGCGCTTGATTTCGAACTCCATCGGGTTTTCGACGCCTTCGCGTTCCACGGTTATCTTGACGGGAGTTCCCGGCTTGCCGACAATCCTTCTTACGGCCTCTGAAATGTCCAGGCCTTTGGTGGAAAAAATCTCCGGTTGTTCGAGTTTATTGCCCTTGGCATCGTATTCGAGCTTGATCTTGGTGATTATGTCTCCCGTCTTAATCCCGGCTTTGTAAGCCGGGCTGTCCTTGATGGGAGAAATAACCACCAGCATGTCCCGCGCAGAATCCGTCCGAATTTGGATGCCGATGCCGGTGAAATTCCCGGCGGTCTCCCGCTTGAATTGCTGGACCGTTTCGGGATCGATGTAGGTCGTATATGGATCAAGCGGGGCCATCATCCGCTGCAGGGCATAATCGATATCCTTGTGCTTGGCAAGGTCTTCCCGTTTCCCGAGCCGTTCCCGGACATCGGTTAACAGGGTAGTCAGCTCTTCCTCGCTGAACGATTTGATTTTATCGAGGCGATCCTTGACTTCTTGAGGCATTTTTTCGTCAATTCGAGTATAGAGTCCTTTGATGGCTGAGGCGACCAGCTCGCCCTGGTTGGTCTCTTTGACATATTCCTTCAAAATCAGATGGCTGGCCTGAATGACTTTGGCCGCGAAAGCGGACGCAGTTTCCCGATTGAGTTTCATGTCTTCCAGGATATTGGTCCGGTCGCGCTGGAACTGATCGACCGTGATTTTTCCATCGGCCAATTGCTGATACTCTTTGCGGAGCGTACGGCGAGCTTCCAATTTGGGCATTTGTGAAAGGAGTTTAATTCCTTCCTCCAGCAGATCCTTGGCAAAATCCTTCTCGCCAGCCACTTTCTTGAACTTGTCCAATTGATCCCGAATTTTCCCGGCAACCGCCGGGTTCCGAGTCAGCACGAAATGGCTGGAACGGCCGCCCAGAATGACCGGCCTTTGTTCTTTTTCCTCGTTGGTCTTCCCGACTTTGCGGTACCGGGCAGGCAATTCCTTAGCTAAGTACTCCGACAATTCATCCACGGTAACCACGCCATCGGGTTCATACCCTTCCTTGTCGGCAGCGCCTTTAAGTCCCTCCAGAACAGCGTTATAAAAAACCCCCTGGTTATCCGCTGCGAGAGATGGTTTCAAGCCGGAATTCGCCAGAAAAAGGATGCGGCCAGGGGGAGCATGGTCTTCCTTGGGGGAGTGCAAGAATTCCCGATAAAAATTGGTCAAATTGGCCTCGGGAGCCGGATCTTTGCCGGGATTGAAGCCCTTGAAATTGACATCGAGAAATGCACAAAACTTCTGGCTTTTGAGTTTATCCAGGGCGCTTTCGATCTCACCGGCACCGAGGGCGTTCTTGGCGCGCTCTTTAAACGTTGAATCGGTAGCGAAGTAGCACGACCGTTCTCCGAGAGGCGCCCCCTGCATTACCATGCCGATTATCACCAGGTCGTCTGCACCGGCACTGGCGGCAGCCCACTTCAGAGCTTTGAGAATGTTCTCATGTGTAGCCGTTTCGCTGTTCCGTTTCGGATCCTTGGTGCCCAGCAACAGGCGGACATGGTTGGGATGAATGCCAAGGTAGTCCTTGTCTGTTACCAGATCATAGAGGGCTTTCGCATCGGCCTCCGCATTGAGGCGGGGCAAGATTTGTTCATCCGCATATTTGCTGATACCGACCAGCACAATACAGGGGTGTCCTTTTTCGTCCTCCGCCCGAATGGGGCAGACGGCGAACGGAACGATGAACAAAAACGCCACCAGTCTCCTCAAAGTTTCCTTGGCCATGAAATTGGATCCTTTCAAAACATCCCATTAAGTACCTATTTCCATTTTGACCTAGTTTCTCAACCAGTCAACCCATTTCCTATCGGCGGGCCAATCGATTAAGAATGTCAATGCCATTTTCCAGAGTGACATCTTCCGCGGCGTAGCTGATGCGAAAATGCGAATCCCGCCGGCTGAAGACTTTGCCGGGGATGATCAGCAAATTGTTGCGAATGGCTTCTTCGACAAATTCCAGTCCGGTTCCCCAAGGCGTCTTGGGAAACAAATAAAACGCCCCACCGGGCTTCGTTAATTCAAACCGCTTATCCAAGCCCTCCAGAAGCCGGTTCCTTTTGCGGCGATAATCATCGACGAAAGTTGTGACATCATAATCCAACGCCGCGATTCCTGCATGTTGCGCGATACTGGGCGCGCAGACGAAACTGAATTGCTGCAACTTGATCATTTCCTGAATGAGCCGGCTCGGGCCATGCGCCCAAGCAAGACGCCAACCGGTCATGCCATAGGACTTGCTGAAACCTTCGAATACCAAGACTTCCGCGTTGAACTCGGCTGGACTGGCGAACGGGCTGTCATAACAGAAAGCACGGTAGATTTCATCGCTCAATAACAATAGGCTGCGCTCTTTGGCGAAAATGGCCAAATCGCGCAGACTGTCGCGGGAATAAACGACTCCCGTGGGATTGGCGGGGCTGTTAATCAGGATTGACTTTGTGCGAGGCGTAACAGCCGCGGCTACTTTGGCGACATCGATTTGAAAATCGGGATAGGTATCCACAATGACCGGAACACCGCCAAAGAGACCGACCAGTTGTGGATACATGACAAAATACGGATCGAAAATGATGACTTCGTCTCCGGGGTTGATGGTACAACAGAGCGCCAGCATGATTCCGCCGCTTGTACCGCTGGTAATGAAGACTTCGCGATCCGGCTGGTTGTATTTTTTTTTCAGATCTGCCTGAATTTTCAAACGCAGTTCGGGAATCCCCTGGGTGACGGTGTAGCCATTGGCGCCGGCAACGATGGCCGCCTTGGCGGCGGCCTTGATTGGCTCTGGAACATCGAAGTGCGGCTGGCCGATGCTAAGATTGACGGGGTTTTTCAAGCTGCGACTCAGATCGAAAACCTTGCGAATGCCAGAAGCTTCGATGTGTTGCATACGTTCGGCGATCCAGCGGTTGTGTGGATTCTTGCTGTCGGCCATGAATTGCTCCGAATCAACTTCTGTAAGACGTAAATAATCAATTTCGCCAGCGGGCTAGTTTCTTACAGGGATTTGCAGGAACAGGTGGAGATTATACGTGGATTCTTGGGTTTTTGAATCACGTTTTTGTCCTAGGTGCTTATTTTCCATGACTTAACGATGATTTTTGTAATCTTCGGTTTTTTCCAAAAATCCGCGAACCAGTCATTGTCGTTTCGTGTCATGCCAGCCAGAAGATGCTGCGGGGGCGACTTTTTTTCGGAAATAGTGAAAAAAGAGCATCGCAGAACCGTATTAACTTATAGTGGAAAAGATCAATGTAATGTTGTAAGATTATGGTTTCAGTTTGCTTTGATTATGGGCCTGCTTAAGGCCCATGTTGACTTTCCCTTTTTCTGAATCGTGGAGGTCTGCAATGGCCGTAAATCGATTGGAATCCCTGGTGCTGTGTGGCAATGCCGTCGCGGGTAACGCCGTTACCCTGAGCGTGCGCATGGATTCCAATTTGGCCAAATGCCAGACTTTGGATTCCATGTCCCATTTGCGACGCCAGTCGCATCGCATTCCGCGAACCGGCTTTCAACCCGATTCGTGGCAGATCCTTAATCCGGATTTTGCCGCGTATGGGGCCGGTCGGCTCCGGAGTCCTGCTGGTGTCCTCGTTCGTCGCGGTCCCGCGACAGCCGCGGGACAGGCCGTCCTATTAGAACGGCCTGTTAAATGCGCGAAACCCAAAGCGGCATGGTCGATGCCGCAGGGCGGAACGCTTCCGGCGACGATGCGGGGAAACGGAATTAGATAACGCACCAATACCTGACAAGCGTTTATCTGAAGCCACCAGCAAAAATTTCTCCCACGCACGACGAACCGCGGGCACGTTCCTTGATCAGGACGTAATGGCTTCTGTACTTTTCGTTCCAAACATCGAGCTTTTTACTCTTTGCCGATAGGAACAGAGGCAAGCCAAAGTAACCCGGTCAAGGCCACGAGGTCCTGGCACAAAACAGTCACCGTCACAGTCAATGCGAAAGAAAACCGAAATCTCCATCGATCCTGGGCGGGTCGGGTTTTTTCGCAACCGTGTGGACAAAATTATTCGGGCATGGATCAGGACAGGACACTCAAAAATGACTTGGAACGAGATTGCCATCGTGGTAGAGCGAGCCCGGGCCGGTGACCGGGACGCATACGGCGAGTTGTTCGAGCGCTTCCGGTACACAGTTTATGCCGTGGCTTTGACGCGGTTACGCAACCCGGTTGAAGCTCAGGAACTGGTACAAGAAGTCTTCATCCACAGCATGCGGAAGCTCGACCAGTTGCGCGAGCCGCGCTGCTTCGCGGGCTGGTTGCGACAGATCACCGTGCGCATGGCGCTGAACCGGTTGTCGCGCAGCGGTCCCATTTGGGGTGTGGAAACGGAGGTTCTGGAAAACGCCGCGGGCGCAAACGTCAGCCCACTCGATGAAATGGTCCGCGCCGAACAGCGGGCCGAGGTGTGGAACGGTTTGAATCGCCTCAAGGCGATTGACCGCGCCACGCTCGAGGCATTTTACATGCGCGGCCGGTCGCTCAAGCAGATGAGCCGGGACTTTGAGACGCCCGTCGGCACGATCAAGCGGCGGTTGCACGTGGCCCGCAAGCGGCTGCGCCGGCAGCTCGAGCGGCCCCGCCAACTCGCTTACGTTTAAAGCTTAAGCAGCAGGGAGTTAAGGAATGCGCCGTTCCTGAACTTCCTGCTGTTTATTTGGGTTAAGTACTTTTTTCTGCTTTTACGATCAACTTGGCCGTTTTTTTGTTGAAACCGGTTCCCCATTTGGCCTATAATTCTCTTTCTGAGGCGTTGCCGCCAGGAATTACATCAACCAAGTGAGGAATTGATCTGTGACTGCGGACCGTTATCTTTTTACCAGTGAATCCGTTTCCATGGGCCATCCTGACAAGGTGGCCGATCAAATTAGTGATGCTGTTCTCGATTTTTGCCTGTCCCAGGACCCGATGAGCCGGGTTGCTTGCGAAACCCTGGTTACCACCGATTTGGTCGTGGTGGCGGGGGAAATCACCACCCGGGCCCAGTTGTCTCCCGAGACGGTCGAAAAACTCGTCCGGGACACTGTTCGCGAGATCGGCTACGTTGACCCCACCATTGGCTTTGCCGCGGATACGTGCAAAATCCATAGCCACTTGCACTCGCAGTCTCCACATATCGCGATGGGCGTCGATACCGGGGGCGCCGGCGACCAGGGCATGATGTTCGGTTTCGCATGCGATGAAACCAGCACGTTGATGCCCTTGCCGATTTATCTGTCGCACCGGCTGGTGGAACGGCACGCGGACCTGCGGCGCAACGGCAAACTGAAGTTTGTCCGGCCCGACGCCAAGAGCCAGGTGACCGTGGAATACTTGGCCGATGGCACACCTTATCGCATTCATACTGTGGTCTTGTCCACCCAGCACGATCAAAGCGTCGTGGTCAAAAAGGACTCCCGGGATTACTTCTCCAATGACGCCCGCCGGCAACTGGTGGATCAATTAATCATGCCGGTTCTTCAGGAAGAACGACCGGACCTGATTCGAGGGGAACCCTATGTCGCGCTCCCGGGAGCGGCCCTCAAGCCCTCCGCCGAAGACATCGTTTGCCATGTCAACCCAACGGGATGTTTCCTGGAAGGCGGACCCCATGGCGATTGCGGGTTGACCGGCCGCAAGATCATCGTCGACACCTACGGCGGCCGGGGCCGGCACGGAGGCGGCGCCTTCAGCGGCAAGGATCCGACCAAAGTGGACCGTTCCGCCGCTTACATGGCTCGCTTCATTGCCAAGAATATCGTGGCTGCCGGTTTGGCGACCCAATGTGAAGTGCAGCTGTCCTATGCGATTGGCTATCCCGAGCCGCTCAACGTATGGGTCAACACAAATGGGACAGCGGCCAATGGAATTCGCGACGATCAATTGATCGACCTGATTCGCAAACACTTCAAATTGACGCCGAAAGGAATCATTGAAACGCTGAATCTCCGCCGGCCGATTTATCGCCAGACGGCGCGGCACGGCCATTTTGGCCGCGAGCTCCCGGAATTCACCTGGGAAAGCCGCTCCAAGGCCGAGGCGCTGCGCCAGGAGTTGGGCGTGGCAGCGATGGTGTGAAAGTCATCATGATAATTTGATAATTTAAACCCCACTACCTGTTGAGGAAGCGGGGTTTTTTGTTTGAGCAGGATTTGTCGAACGGCATCGTTCCGCGATCGACGTAGTTTTCATTTGCAACTGCTCGACCCACGAGAACTGAACGGCCGGACCTATGATGAACTTCCTGTACTTCAGGGAGCGTTCATATGATGGCTGCGCCACGGCGCGGACTTCTCAAGAGCAGCGGCGGAGGCCGCTGGGTTGATACGAACTACCTTGATGGTCTATTAGCATCTATTAGCGTGGCGTGCTAATAGAATGCAAAAGTGTCTATTCCAAATCTATTCCGAACTGTTCGCAATAGCGTTAGGAATAGAGACTGCCACCAACGTTGATCGACGTAACCTCCATAATTCCAGGGAGTTCGGAATACCCCATCGGATTAGATCGGCCATTTGGCAAGCGAGCTTTGCCGCCAATCTCGGCGCTTGGCGACCTGGACTTGCTTCGCTCCCGGCGGCTGGCCCTCTTTTGCTCCATCAAATGTCCCGGTGATGTGATCCTTCGGACCTACGACCGCATCCGAGCGATCCGAGATGCCGGCATTCCGATGATCGGCGGCTTTTCGTGGATCAGATCCCTGTCTAGCAGAGAAGTCGAAGGAGGAACCGAACACTGCACGCATGCCCCAAGAATTCCAGAAGCGTCCGACCCCTGTCATCGGCACACATTGGCGACGCGGGTACGTTAACGGACGACACGGGGTGTCGCCTGTCCTTAAAAGTCACTTCGTCGTTGCAGTCATTGCGGTCGTTGCGTGCAATGCGTGCAATGCACGCAATGCAGCCGGGTCCGGGTGTGTGCAACGACGCAATGACGTCGCCAATTGTCACTGGCCTGTCATCCTTGGTGCTACTCCAGTCGTCCTTGGTCACTCGTTGTCATTGCACGGGAGGATGCAACGACGATTTGGTCATTGGTCATTCGTCATTGGATGTTGAGTACGCAGTGCCGAGTACTCAGGATTCACAGACCCCCGAACCGAGTTTGGCAACGAGGAAAATAGCCATGAAGGAAGTCAAATAAATTTTTGACGTTCTGATGACGGAAATCTGTCAATAAGTGTGGTTCCGAGGCACAGGCGCCCAAAGGAGATTGGCCGGCCGCCTGTGCCTTGGGATGCAAGGCGAGGAGCTTGTGGGACACGGAGGTGTCAACAAAAGGGCCGAATGAGAGCGACCGTTGTGAACCGCGCGGGGACGCCGAGTTGGGGACCGGCGGAGATAGAAAAGAAAGCGGCGTGAAAGCGCCGCAGTCCAAAGAAAAAAGATGAACCGAAAGGACACGAATGAGAAGGTCCCACTGTCGTTGGAAGGACAGGGGAGGCTCAATCCGCGTTCGGCGTGATCTTCATTTGCAACTGCTCGACCCAGCATTTATGGTCGGCATTGTAATAAAGGTAAGCCCGGCTGGCGGGGCCGCGGTATTCGCCTGGGACGCGGCAAATCAAATCGAGATCGAGGTCGATTTTCTTGTCCGGTGCGAGGTCGCGCCAGTAGAGGATGAGTTCGCGGCCACGGATTTCCCAGGCATCGATTTCGCCACGCTCGGTGCCGTTGTTGCGAAAGCGGGCGAGATCCTTGAGTTTCTTCATGTCCTCGGGAAGCGTCAACCCGGCTGGAAGGCCGATGATCGCCACCGCCATGCCTTGCCCTTTGTTGCTCTTGTTTTCGACCTGGACTCTTAAATTGACTGTTTCCCCTTCCTTGGCCGTCTGGCGATCAAGGGAAGTCTTCAATCCGACGGGGCAGTTTTCGGAACTGGCAGGCTGAAACGATTGGTACGACCAGCCTGCGGTATAGGGAAATACGCTCTTGCCGGTGATTTCCACCCGGAGTTCGTTACTGCCCGGCTTGAGAAGCTTGTCGGCGTCTCGGAGTTCCAGAACGATCGGGTCTTCCACGCCGGCCAGGAAAGATTGCCGGACGGCGACCTGATTGCCCAAATAAAGTGTCAATTCGCCTGCTTCGGCGGTTTTCTTGTTGGCCTTTGCGAAGGCAATCAAAGCTTTCATGGTCAAAATCGTCGATTGAGTCGAGCCAAATCCACCATAGCCGCCGCGTTGCCGGCTGATCCATTTGACGGCTGATTGAATTGGGACGTTAAACAAGTCCGGCCGTCTCGCTTTGAGCCACGCCATCACTGTCAGGGCAGTGGTTTCGATTTGCAGGTCTCGGCCGCCGGAACCCGTAATGCTGGTCTGGGCAGCGTCCAGATGCCCATCGGGTTTTTGAGCTTCCGTCAGTCTCTTCAGAATCTCCTGGGCATCCTTGTTTCGGTCCCGGTTCAAAAAAGCATTGGCAACCAGGCCAAGGAAATAAGGATCATTATTGGTTTTGACTTGTTCACTAAGCGCGGCCAGTTCCTTGTCGAGGTCATCATCCTTGCCGCTCTCCGTCAAGGCCCAAACGATGTAGGCATTGGTGATATGCTCGGGCGCCCGGCCAAAGCTGTCAAGAGCACGCGGATTCCTCTGGAAACCGCCCTTGCCGTCCTTGCGGGACATCAAAAATGTCTTGGTACGGTCCACCATTGCCTTGTCGACGTCGCAAACCTTTGCCATGTCGCGGAACTGGAGCAAGCCGTAGGCAGTAAGCGCTTCGTGAGCCGGGGCGGTGCCGCCGAACCATTCGTAGCCTTCGCGCTGATTCTTGCTTTGGTTGGTGCATTCGAACGAAGTCAGCTTTTGATAACCGCGGCCAAGAAGTTCCTGGGCACGGCGGGTGAGTTCCGGCTTTGCCTGTTCCGTTTCCCTGAGATATTCGAGGATCAGTACGTTGGGGTAATTGGTGGTGGACGATTGCTCGAAACAGCCGTTCGGCTCTCTCAGCAATGCTTCCAAGCCTTTTTGCAAATCGGCCAGCGTCGATGGATAAACAGTGACCTGGTATTTTAGCGTTCCGGGAATCCAGCTTTCCGGGAGGACTAAACTGTGGCGAGCAGTCTTTTCCAGCATATCACTTTGGGATCCGACCACGGGGAAGCCCTCGGGGACCACTTTGACTCTTCCGAGAACCGTGTCGGTGAAACGCCCGCTTTGCCCGCCGAATTGAAGTTTGGCTTCGCCTTCCACAATCGAAGGCTGGAAGGAAAACAGCCTCCGGCTGCGGTCATTGGCGGAAACATTTACCGGAGCGCTGGTAACCCCGCCCATCACATTCAAGCCCGCCGGTTGTAGCGTCACGGTGACCGATTGTTTGCTGTCCGTGGTATTGGCAATTGATAGGGGAGTAATGATCTTGTCGTTGGCGGTGACTTCAATCGGAAGTTTGGGCTCGATGGTCAGCGCCTTTCGGGATTCCAAATCCATCGTCGCGGTGCCAAGCCGGCCATTCAATGTGTGAGCGGAAGCCTGAACCTGAAACGTAGTCACGGAATCGCACAGGTCAAAAGTCGATTCTCCCGTGCCGTCAGGCAGGATAAGAACGGGATGCCAGAAGAGAGTTTCCGCGAAATCGGACCGAATTTCACTTTCGCCATGGGTATGGTGGTGGGCATAAATCCGAACGATGGAGGGCGGCGGAGGCGGTAGATTTGGCATGCCATTTCGGAGCATCCCGCCGGCATGAGCGAATTCCGGTGCGTTGGCGGGCATCGGCGCAGGTCCTCCGCCAAGCCGTTTTTTGGCATTGTCATTTTGCCCTGGTGCTAACCGCAATTGATCTTTAGCCAATTGGGGTGCTACCATGCCAGCCATCATCTTTTGCTTCAAGGCTCCGTTCGCGGCCTGCCAACCTTGGATGGCCATTTTCGCATTGCCGGGACCCCTCGGGTCTTCTTTGGGCGCAACGGCGTTGCGAACGGCGGGAATCTCGGCATCACCCAAGGGAAATGCTCGGTCTTGTAGTGCCTTGTCGGCGCCCCCTTGGGCCCTCCTGAATTTCTCCTGGAGCAAATCAAGTTTTTCAGCCTCTTGCATCTTGGGAGCACCAGGCAGCGCTATCGGCGGCTTGGTGCCACCTGGAGCCGGCTGAGCCCCCAGTGCAGGCGGGAATTCGGCCAAAACTTTCTTTGCATCCTTCATTGCGTCTGGTTTCGGGAGAAATTCGCCAGCCTTGTTTTCTTCTCTGGCACCTGTGGGAACAGGAGCTGCTTCGGATGAGAGAGGAGAAGAAGTTTCCTTTGCTTGCGAATGATGGGCGACTTTGTCGCTCATCTGCCGCCGGCCATCGGTCGACTGAAACCGCAACGCGATAACCGCTCCAAGGAGCAGAACGGTACAAACAGCAGTCGTCAGGTAGCCGATCACTTGAGCGCGCGTGCCGGAGATAACTCCCAGGACCAAACTTGCAGCCCCGCCGATGAAAAGGATCGCCGCCAAGGCAGGCAACAAACGATATTCCAGCGCGGTCCGGTAATGCTCCAATTTCTCTGTAGCGCTTTGGACCTCCTTTTCAGCAATTGGTATTTCCGCCTGAAGGTTGGAGATTAATTCATTGCTCTGTTTCTCCTGGATAGTGGTTTCGACGCGCTTTCCTTCCGCGTTGCGCAACCGTTCCTGAACCGACGCCATCCGAGTATTAAAATCATCTTTCACTTCTTGGATGGCCTTGGCGGCGAAGTTTGTGGACTTGGCACGCTGCGTCTCGGGAGCGACGCGGCCGGAAAGGACCAAATAGCGATCGGCCTCGTCGCGCTGTTTCTTGCGAAAATCGTCTGGATCGAGCTGCTCGGCAAAGCGGCGCCACCCCTGAGTTCCCAATAAAAGATCCAATGCAATGGGGGCCTTCGGATGGTTGGAGAGCAAGAAATCGGCGTGCTCCAAATCCTCCGGCTTGCGAACTTCCGTCATCACCAGGAAATGGGTGGGCATAGTTTTGAAAGTTTTCTCATCGGCCAGCTTGAGCACGCTTTTGTCGACCGCGCTAACCGCCAAAATCGCCGGCGCAGGTTCTCCCTTTTCGTTGGTGGCGCTGTAGCGCAGATTGACCTTGTCGCCGGGGACATATTGTTTCTTGTCCGCTTCGATTTTCAGGTTTAAGCGCTGAGCGGGAATGCGGTAAATCAATCGTTCCGCTCTTGGGACCAATTGGACTTGATTGGCGAACGCACTCTGCTCTTCGAACACCGTCACCCGGTAGACGCCGCCGATGCCCGATTCGGGGCGGAGTTCCACTTTGGTGTCCTTGCCCTTGAAAGCTTCGACGCGTTGATGGTCCATCAAGCGGCCCCGGCAATAGGCTCCGACCAAAATCTGGCGGTCCCGTTTCGTACTGTGAACTACTACGTGGATCGAGTCCTTGTCATTGACAACGCCGTTTGGAACGGTCAAAACGACTCCTTCTTGCTTAACATCCGCTAGGCCATATTTACCTTCGATGCCAGCCGGCGAATCAATTTTGAGTTCATACTTTCTACCGGCTGCGGGCGTAAATTCGAAACGGCCGAGGCCGTGATTCGCGCCGGGTTGGGTGTCATCATTAAAGGTTTGCGCGCGGGCAACGATTGTGCCGGTATCATCGACAACGCGGCCAATGATTTCGGCGGGTTTGTCCATTGTTGTACGGGCCTGGAAATAGACGCGGTTTATCGCGCCGGCAACCAGATCGCCTCCTTCCGGAAAGAACTCCACGTCTAATTTTTTCAGGACAATCGGGATCGGCCGCACCAGAGTCTCGGTGTTGGCATTGTCCCGGAACAGCAAGGCAAGGCTGCCGTCTCCTTTCTCCATTTGCCCGGGTAATCGGAATCTAACCAGGACGCTTCCGTTCACGTCGGTGCGCAAGGCTTGGGTGGCAATTCCTTTGCCATCGACCCGCACAGTGGCCGTGACAGACAAGCCGGCCGGGTTCATGCCGCCTTCCACCGCCGCTACTTTGCAGGCGGCCACTACCTCATCCCCCGGACCATACGACTTTCGGGTAAATTCCAATTCTTTGTTCAGGCGCGGTTTCGCGTATTGATTCACAATGAATTTTCGTTCCTGAGGAGGAAATCGAAGATTCGCTTCCCTCACAGTTAACGTGTACTCGCCGCCGGCAATGCCGGGATCGAGATAATAATCGCCGGCGCCTACGCCCCGAATGGGTTCCTGGTCCGGTCCCACTAGCGGTGTCAAAAGCTGCCCATTTTCCCGTGTAACTCTCGAAGCGGCGAACAGGAGTTCTTCCTTCTCCCGGGTTGGTTTGGTAAGAGTGAAAATCAAACGCAAATCTTCCTGGACCGGCTTGAGGCTGAAGCGCTCCAGGGTCAGCGATCGAAAGTGGACGACCTCACCGGGCTGATACATTGGTTTGTCCGTCATGAGGTGGGTCAGGTAGACGGGCGCCACCAGGTTGAGTTTTTCGGTGACTATGCCCAGTTTTTCATTTTCATTTTTGGCAGAGAGCGCCAGAAAAAGGTCCAAATTGGGTTGAACCGGCAGGTTACGGGGCAAGGAAACGCGATACGTGCCGAGCCCACTTTTTTGGACGTCGACCTTGGCATCCACTTCCTTTTGGGTTTGATCCAATACCTTGGCCGCGATTTCGGCGGAGATAGCCTGATTTTGGCGATTGCGAACCACGACAAGGTATTCATTTAAAGCGCCCGGTTCCACAGTCGGTGGCCCGCTAATTGTGAGCTGTAATTGTTTGTTCAAATTGGTTTGCCGGATCCTGGTTTCTTCCTGCACGAGCTGGGTTTTCAAGTTACCGAGATCCCGATTCAATTTGACGATTTCCTGTTCCGCAGCGCTTCGGTTGGAAACTTGTTCCGTATACAGGTGTTGAATACGGTTCTGCAAATCCTCGGTGCGCGACATGGCGCGGGCAACCACGGCTCGTTGTTGCCAATACAAATTGTTGGCGATACTGAGACCCCCGATCGCCAGTAAGACAGCAGCGGCAAGGGCCCAGCGCACCCAACCCGACCGTCCGGGGGTTGCGCCAACGAGCGCCGGCCTTTTTTTGGCAGCAGTTGGAGGAAGCTCCGTAGGATCGAAACGGACTTCAGGAAATTCCAATCTGGCTGCTTGAGCCAACAACTGTTTGTGACTTTCCGACCGGGACAAGGTCGACTTGCACCCCGCGCAATCTTTCAGGTGCGCCGAAAAGGCCTCGACTTCCTCAGGGTCCATAAGTCCGTATAGGTAGTCCAGCAATTGGGCTTGGAAGTTGTCACAAGGTTTCATTTTCATCTCCAACTCTTCTGCACACAGGAAATAATCCCTCGGGATATTCCCGTTGCATTACCCGATTCCGAAATTTGGGAGAGGAAATTCGTCAGTTCAAGCGCTGGCGAAGTTTTTGCAAAGCACTGCGCATCTGGGTCTTGACGGTTCCCACCGGGCTCTGGCGGATTTCCGCGATTTGTTCGTACGTCAACTCGCCATTTTGCCTCAGGAGGAAGACTTCCTGTTCATCGGGCCGCAAATTCAGGATCGCCCGGCGAAGCCGATCCAGGGATTCTTGGTTTTCCAGATGCTGCGCGGGAGCAATCTCATGGTCGCTGATCATGATCTCTTCTCCGCTAAGGAGTCTTGCCCGGCGATACCAGGCGCTTCGCTGCAGGTCTTTGGCAGCATTGAGCCCAACACGAAAAATCCAGGCCCGCAGATCGCGCACCTCGTGGATGCTGCTCTGGGCTCGCCAGCATTTGAGGAATGCCTCTTGAGCTGTGTCCTGGGCATCCTCGCGATTACCGAGAATAAACCAAAGCGTGCTAACGAGTTCATCGCGCATCGCATTGAAAGTGCGCAATAACTTCTCGGCGACGGACGGTGCCGTTTCGTCGGAATCCGCTCCCGACCGCACTTTCAAGGTCGTGCTCAGCTTGCTCATGCCTTCACCTTTTAAGACGACGAGCAGCGGCTTGTGGATTGTCGCTGGATCGAAAATTGAACGGGAACGCAGTAAGGAGCCTTCCAACCGGCCCTAATTAATATGTTACGGAACCGAATAGTGACTTCTTCGATGGTACACGGAGATTTGAATTGGGCAAGACAAGATCCATTCGAAATGACCAGGGATGAGGATTGCCACTTGATTTGACTGCGCTCAAAATACAATCCGGAAGCGGGAGTTCCCAGGGGGGCCAGGAATCTCACACCGCTTCCGGAAGGTTCGTCGCACAACCGATGCCGCCGGATTGAAGAACGGCCCGGTTCGATCTTGAAGACCCTGTCGCAATTGGCCAATGAAAACCGAAGCTTGACTATGGCCGAAAAAATAATGATGGGTTGTAGCGCCTCAATCACTACAGAGATATCATACGGCCTAGCGCCGGGCGCTGTCAAGCGGGCAAGGCGGAAATGTAGGAAATTTGGTTACGGTGATTTTATGGGGGTGACGTAACACATTTTATCTGCGTGACCGGTCACCACGGCTTTGCCATCCGGCGTGAAAGCGACACAGAAAGCGCCGAATTTCAGTCTTATCGTATTAGCCGGTTTGCCTTCCGCCAGGTTCCAGACGATGATATTGCCGCCATAGCCGCTCGTTGCGAGCATTTTGCCGTCCCTGGACCAGGCGATGCCGTAGGGATCGTCCGGCGTAGGTCCCAGCTTCTTGAGTTCCGTGCCCATGGCGACATTCCATTGCCGAAGAGTCCGGTCAATCAAGCCGATGGAATACACACTGGCGCTATCGGGCGAGAACACTACGCCGGTGACCGGGCCATCATGTCCCTTCAGGGTCTTGAGTTCTTTTTGTCCGGCAATTTCCCAGAGCTTGATCAACCCGTCGGCCCCTGCGGAAGCCAGCGTTTTGCCGTCGGGACTAAAAGCAACACCAAAAACGGAATTGGCGTGTGAACCGAGATTCTTTACTTCCTTGCCATCGGCGGGATTCCAGAGCCGAACACTTTTGTCGCCGCTGCCCGAGGCCACCAATGTGCCGTCATGATTGAAAGCCACACTATCAACAATTCCGGTATGGCCTTTGAGTTCACGGAGAAATTTGCCGTCGGCCACGTTCCAAAGGCGGATCGTTTGATCGTGACTGGATGAAGCCAGCGTTTTGCCGTCCGGACTGAAGGCTACGGAATAGACCGGTCCGGTATGCCCGGCCAAACTGCGGAGTTCCTTTCCTGCCGGAAATTCCCAGAGTTTGACGAGATTATCAAATCCGGCCGTAGCCAACAAGTTGCCTTCAGGATTGAAGGTCAGGCCGTAAACCAAATCCGTATGGCCTTTCAATTCCGTTGGGGAGGCGTCGAGCGTCGGCTTACCGTTCATGTATGCTTTTCTCCTTGCTGGGCTAGTGTCTCTCGCGGATCCGGAGGGCTACATTTTTGCTTCGGGAGCGAAACCGCGCCGCATTGTATTCTCCGTGATCGTTCGCGGCTGGAGGAATTGCAGCAAATAATCCGGCCCGCCCGCCTTGGAGCCGATCCCGGAAAGCCGGAAACCGCCGAAGGGTTGCCGGTCCACCAGGGCACCGGTGATTTTCCGATTAATGTAGAGATTGCCCACGTTGAGTTCCCGTTTTATTCGCGCAATGTTTTCGGGACTGCGGGAGTAGAGCCCCCCGGTGAGGGCATAAGGAGTGCCGTTGGCAATCTCCAGGGCATGTTCCAAATCGCGAGCTCTGATCGCCGCCAACACCGGGCCGAAAATTTCTTCCTGAGCAATGACCGCGGAGGGAGCAACGTTCGTGAAAATGTGGGGCCCCACGTAGAATCCCTCATCGGCCAGGAATCCAATATCGGCGGCATATTGCAAATGGCACTCCGTCTTGCCCTTTTCGATGAAGCTCTGGATCCTTTGGAGAGCGTCCGCATCAATTACCGGTCCCACAGACGTGCCGGGGTCTTCCGCCGGCCCTACCTTTAGACTGCGCGTGGCTTCCACTAATCGAGTAACAAATTGGTCGTAGATTGCTTCCAGCACGATGACGCGCGAACAGGCGGAACATTTTTCGCCCTGGTAGCCGAAAGCACTGGCAGCCACGCCGCGAACCGCTTCATCCAAATCGGCATCTTCATCGACGATGATCGCATTCTTACCGCCCATTTCGGCAACCACCCGTTTGACATGATCCTGGCCATGCGGCGTGGCGGCTGCCTGGCGATTGATCAACAAACCGACTTCCTTCGAGCCGGTGAAAACGATCATGGCCACATCGGGATGTTGCGTAAGCACGGGCCCGATTTCCTCACCGGCGCCTGATAAACAGGCAACCACTCCAGGAGGCAAGCCGATCTCCAAAAACACTTCCATCAGCTTGGCCCCGAGCACCGCCGACTGTTCCGCCGGTTTCATGATGACGGTATTGCCGGTGACCAGAGCGGCGACGGTCATGCCGCACAATATCGCTAACGGGAAATTCCAGGGGGCGATGACCGCCGTCACGCCGCGCGGTTCATAGAAATACTCGTTTTCTTCGCCGGCGATGTCCCGGCGCAAGGGAACCGCCAAGCGGAGCATTTCCCGCGCATAATAGGCGCAGAAATCAATGGCCTCGGCAATATCGGCATCCGCTTCGCGCCATTGCTTGCCGCATTCGTAAATCATCCAGGCGGCCAGTTCGAAGCGGCGGCGGCGCATGACCTCGGCAGCGCGATTTAGAAAATCGGCCCTTACCGTGGCCGGGGTCGTTCGCCAGGCTGGAAATGCTTTTTTCGCCGCTGCAATTGCCTGTTCCGCGTGGGCTGGCATAGCGCTGGCGCACCGCCCCACGATTTGTCGGCGATGAGAAGGATTGACGGAGTCAAGCGTTTTTTCCGTGTCGACAGGCCGGTTATTGATGACCAGGGGATACTTCTTGCCAAGTTGTTTGCCAACCTCTTCCAGGGCGAGGCGTAATTTTTGGCGTTCATCCTCGCGGCTAAAATCGCCAACTGGTTCGTTGCGGAAGGGTGGGGCGTCGGCCGTGAGGCGTGAGGCGGCAGGTAAGTCAGCCGCTTTCGTCTCGCGGAGCGAGAGGGCTACATTTCGATCCTGCATCCGCGATCCTCCATTTTCGATACCGGCTTGGTTCATTGTCAACGCCGCCGCCGTTGGCTCCGGCTTAAACGAGGGCGATGTCGATGCGGCATCGCCATCGGAGCGACTCTCGCAGTGTGAGAGGGCTAAGTTGGCGCGAAGCGGGTTTATGAGTAAGGTCTCCTCCGGCTGGTGCTCGGTCAGGCTGGCCCGCAAAAAGGATTCATTGGCGGTGTTTTCCAGGAGTCGCCTCACGAAGTAAGCCATTCCGGGCAAAAGCTGTCCAACCGGCGTATAAATGCGAACGCGCTGCCCCAAGGCGACCAAAGCGTTCTGCAATGGTTCTACCATACCGTAGAGCATTTGCAATTCCAAGCAGCGGGGGGGCAAGCGCAACATTTCCGCATACGCGAGTGCGTGGGCCAGACTCCGGACGTTATGACTGCCGAATGCGGGTCTTAACTGGGTGTGCCGATCCAGTAGGAAGCGCGTCAGCCGTTCATAGTTGGCATCGGTTTCCCATTTTTGAGTATACACTGGAACCGGCCAGCCATGCTGGGCTGCTAAGACGCATTCATAATCCCAATAGGCCCCCTTGATCAAGCGAATCCCAATTGGGGTGCCGCGCTGGTCTACCCACTTGGCCAATACTTCCAAGTCCCGAGCTGTGTCGACAAGGTACGCCTGGATAGCGATCCCGACATCCGGCCACTCGCAAAACTCATTTTCTTCCAGAATAGTTCGAAAAATCAGGAGTGTGACATCCTTGAATGAATACTGTTCCATGTCAAAGTTGATAAACGCTCCGTAATACTTGGCCAGCCGCAAAATCGGCCGGAGACGATCGCAGACCACCTGGCAGGTTCCCTCGGGATCGATCGGGTCAAACTGACTATAGAGGGAGGACAATTTAATGGATAAATTGACCCGCGGCAGGGGGCCGAAAGGATCGCGGTCAATCAAATCATTCGGCGGCCAGGCATTTACCTCGGCGCAGAGGCCTTCCAAGAGTTGCAAATAGTCGGCCCGGTACTTCTCGGCTTCGACTTCAGTAACCGTTGCTTCGCCCAATAAATCCACGGTAAAAGTTGCGCTCTGCTGCCGCAAATTCGTGATGGCCAGGAGAGTGTCTTGCAGGTCATTGCCGGCGATAAATCGCCGAGCGAGCCGTTCAGCATTGTGACGGGCAGTTCGTGCCAGAATTCGGCCGGCCCACCCGTTTTGGGGAAGCCAGCGCAATGGTAAGCGGGCCCAGGGCGGCAAGTGAGGACCGGCTTCGTTAAAATATTCCCGTAGATGGCGGTTTATGCTCTCCTCGGAGTGCAACATCGGTAAAACATCGATAAAGCGGAAGAGCTGCAACTTGACCGCCTCATCGTTCATGATCCATTCCATGAGGCGGTCATCCCACCATCGCGGGCCGAAGGGAACCACCTGTTGGTTTTGCAGGTGGGCGAGGATCGCCAGGCCGTATTTCCGGGTCAAGACCTCGACTTCGTCGGCCTGTTCACGATTGAGAATCATCAGCCAGCCTATGCAACAGCGCCGGAAAAAGTAAAAAGAAAGTGATTTATTATACGTTGTATTCGCGATCTTAGGCGGAAACAGAGATTGCCATGGCGGCACGCATCGGCAAGTACAAGATATTGGGGACTCTCGGCACGGGGGCCCATAGCACCATTTTTCACATTCGCCGGCATGACGATTCCAAACAGTACGCGCTCAAGATCGTACCGATCCACGGCAGCGGCGATGATAAATTCATGCAACAGGCCCAACATGAGTTCCGGGTCGCCGGGCTGCTCGACCATCCAAACTTGATCAAGATCTATTGTCTGGAAACGGTGCGCGATTGGCTGTTCCGCGTACGGCAACTTCATCTGCTGATAGAATATGTCAATGGCCAGACGTTGGACACTTTGAGGCGGCTCCGCGTTCCACAGTTACTGCAATTGTTTTCCTGCACCGCTGCCGCAATGGTGCACATGCACCGCCGGGGTGTCTACCATGCGGATTTGAAGCCGCACAACATTCTTTTAAGTCGTGCCGGCGAGGTGAAAATTATCGACTATGGTCTCGCATGGATCCGGGGAGAGAATAAGAATCGCCTCCAGGGCACACCGGAATTCATGGCTCCCGAGCAGGTCAAGAAATCCCAGGTGAATGAAAAGACCGACATTTACAACCTGGGGGCCACAATGTATCGGCTGGCCACGTGGCGCAATCCTCCCAACGCTCTGGCTGCCAAGAGCGACCTCGCCCTGAATGCCGAGATGTGGAACCAGTTGCTCAAACCTGTTCAGGATTTGAATCCCGAGATGCCCCCGGAGTTTTGCCATTTGATTCACCGCTGTTTGGCGTTTAGCCCGCATCAGCGCCCGGAACGCATGAGCGAGGTTCAGGAAAACCTGGATTGGCTCGCGGCCAAATGGGTAAAAGGTTCCGAAGATCGCCTGGAGGCGTTTGAATGGTAAAGGGATGAGTCGTGAGCGGTTAATGACAACAAAGTTCGATCCGTGGCAAGTGAAATCCGGCGCCGACGTGCGCCGGCTGGCACGACAGGGCGAGTTGACCGGCCCAACTCCCGGAATGGCGCCGGGCTTTGTACAGGCCAATCTCGTGATAGTGCCTCAGGACCTCGCCTTTGATTTCCTTTTATTTTGCCAGCGCAACCCGAAACCGTGCCCCCTGCTGGATGTTACGCAACCGGGCGATTCGGAACCAAAAGAGGTCGCACCCGGCGCCGATCTCCGCGTGGATGTGCCGCGTTACTGTGTATATCAAAACGGGGAACTCATCGATGAGCCGGTGAACGTGACCTCCTGCTGGCGGGATGACCTGGTCAGTTTCCTTTTGGGGTGTTCTTTTACTTTCGAAAACGCTTTAACGCGGGCGGGTCTTCCGGTCCGGCACGTGGAAATGGGTACCAATGTGCCGATGTTCCGGACAAGCCTGCAATGCAAGGCGGCGGGTCGTTTTCAGGGACCGATGGTCGTTTCGATGCGGCCGATGTCGCGCGCGCAGGCGCTCGAAGCAGGACAAATCTGTGCGCGCTTTCCGCGTGCGCACGGCGCTCCGATCCATGTCGGCGACCCTGCAGCCATCGGTATCCGAAACCTTGACCGCCCGGATTTCGGCGACCCGGTTCCCATGCATGCTGGAGAAATCCCCGTATTTTGGGCTTGCGGCGTGACGCCGCAAGCCGTGGCCATGGCTTCCAGGCCAACCTTGCTCATCACGCATAAACCGGGACATATGTTCCTGACCGATTTGCGTGATTCCGATCTGGAGGATGAGTAAATAGTGCCGTTATACTCTGGCCGCGACAAACGCTTGCAATTCCTCAGCCACCTCCGCCGGTGTTTGATAGCGGTCTTGGGGCTGTTTGGCCATCATTTTGCGAATAATCGCGGCCAGTTCGGGTGCAACCTCGGGCCGTTTCTGTTCGATTGGGGCGGGATCCTCAAATTGATGGCATAGAACCAATTCGGCCAGGGACATGCCGTGAAAGGGCGGCGTGCCGCTCAACAGATGATAGAACGTGCAACCGAGGCTGTAGATGTCGCTGCGGATATCTGCCTGGCGCGCATCGCGCGCTTGCTCGGGCGCGAGGTAAGCCGGCGTACCCATCACGGCACCAGTCGCCGTCAGATCCTGCACGGAAAGATCCGGGTTCTCGAATTGCAAAAAACGAGCCACCCCCATGTCCATGATCTTGACGTGGCTGCCGTCGGCCGTCACCAGTAAGTTCGCCGGTTTAATGTCCCGATGGACTAGGCCGCGCTCGTACGCATGCTGGAGACCAAGAGCTGTTTGGCGAATGTATTCACAAGCGAGGGGAAGGGGCAAAGGCCCCTTTTTTTCGACCAAATCGCCCAGGTCGCAGCCGGCAACGTATTCCATGACCAGGAAATGGTTGCCGTCCGCTTCGGAGGCATCGTACAACCGGACGATATGGGAATGAGCCAGCTGGGCCGCTGCCAGAGCTTCGCGGTGGAAACGCTGCAGCACGTTCGGATTGGCCAATTGTTCGCGGCGAATAACTTTGATGGCGACGACTTTTTTCAGGACCTGATGCCGGGCCTGGTACACCCTGCCCATCCCCCCTTCACCGAGGTGCTGGAGGATTTCATAGGGTCCCAAAATGGAACCAGGGGCCAGTTCATCCCCAGGCTGGGCAGCCAAACGTTGTCGTCCTGCTTCCGCAGCCAAATTCAACACTGCCCCAATCAGTAGTATGGTGGCGACTCCCCAAAGGAGGTTGCCGCTCCACCAGAAAAGGTCCGGAGAATCCGAATACAGAAAAAATAAGGACTCTTCTGCGATCAGAAGAAACGCCACCGGCAGGCTGATGAATCGGCGCGATGCGATCGCACGGGAATGCAACCACAATCTTACGGCGGCGCCGGCCGACAGAACAATTGCCGCCCATTCAATCCTTCGATGAACCCGCAGGAAGAAACCCTGGGGATCCGCCAAGACATCCAACTGTTCCTTCAGGAGGTAGCGTAGCAGCGCCAGCAGACCGGTAAGTCCCAGGATCAACAACACGTTCCGGCGGCGACGGACTGCCGACAAAGATACTCCGGAACGGGCGAAGATCAAGAACACCCCTACAAACATGACTCGTCCCAGGGTGCCATAAAAAAGAAAGTTGTCAAAATTCCTTTCGGCGGTAAACAGGCGGTGCAGCGGAAAGACCGCCGCGAACGCCAGCGCAGCCACGGCAAGCGCCAAAGCGATTCGCTTTCCGGTGGCCAAATAAATCGCCAGAGCCAAGAATCCCAACAACGGCATCAGGGAAACGTTGATCCAGCTACCCAGCTCATGCAACCGCCCAATTTGAAATTCCGCATTCACGTCCGGCACCGCCACGAGGTAAGCGAACCAGGCCAATGGCGCGCCGACCAATACTGGAACGATCCAACCGAGATTTAGCAACCGGGAACGAGTCACTGGGTCCTTCCCACCTTGGAGATTGAATTTCCTTGTATCCGGCACCACAGGATGGTCGGAATTCACCGATTTACTGCACTCTTGAATTATGCGCAAATGCTTCGGAAAAGAACACGGTACAGCCTACAAAAGGCAGGACAACTGACCGAGAAAGGACTCGCGGAAAGTGAAAAGCGAGAAACAACCGTGGCGCCCTTGCTGGCGCCGCGGGCTAAGGTGCTGCAAAATCACGCACAGTGATATACGTAAGTTAATCGGGAAAGCGGATTATTTATTTGGAGCTTTGAATCTTCTTCAAGGCGTCGGCGGCGGACTTTTTGTACGTCTTATCTTTGCCTTTCGCCTTGATCGCTTCCTCAAGGGCCGGGATTGCAGCCCTGGCCGGCGGGCCCATTTCACCGAGGGCACCGGCGGCTTCGGTGCGGATCTCTTTGTCCTTTAAAGCCCCGATCAGTACCGGCACCGCCTCCTGGGCACCGGGTCCAATTGTACCGAGGGCCTCGGCGGCCTTGCGGCGAATCGAGCCGTCGTTGCCCTTGTTCTTGAGCGCATGCACCAGCGCCGGCACCGAATCCGGACCGAGCTTCCCCAAAGCTTCGGTCGCAGCTTCGGCCACTTCTTTGCGCATGTCCTCCAAGCTTTTGGTCAGCGCAGGAACGGCACTTTTTGCAGCCGGCCCGATTTTTCCCAGAGACTGGGCGGAATAGCGCCTGACAAACATGTTTTCATCTTTCAGGGAAGCGATCAAGGCAGGTACCGCCGCCTTGGCCTCGGTTCCGAGCTTACCCAACGCCTGGGCCGCATCCCGGCGGACATCCGCGGTTGGACTTTTAAGTTGCCCGACCAAGTCCTGCACGTCTTCCGCCAGTACAGCGCGTGTCCAGGCCAAGGCTACGGTGCTCACAAAGACTAAAGCAAGAAGATTTTGCATTGGATTGTGCTCCGCGAACTCTTACGAGCTCGACTGCATGCCCCAAGGGAGCTAGCCTTTCCGCCCCGGTGGAAAAGCTGATTTTTGGACGTGTTTCCGAAGAAAATGGTTCCGAAATACGCCGGGAAATGAAAAAAAAAGTATGCTTTAACCAAACCCAAAACGGTCAGAGGCCATAACTATGTCTCCGGAATTTTCCAAAGAAGTCTTGGGAAATCCTGCACGGGGTGCGAAGGAAATTATCGATTCTTCGACCGTAATCCTCAATGATTCTATTTTCGATAACTCGGATTCGGCGCCCTTGCGCTTCCTCAACGATCTACCCCAGGAAGTCAAAGGGAGATCGGAAGTAAAAGCCGGCCTCGGCCAGCCATTGGTCCAGCAATTATTGGCCTCGTCGTTGATTTTGGCTGAGGATTGGGAAGCACTGCCTGGCGATACCCGGGAAAAAATAATGGCCTGCCATGAATCGGATAAGATCCTGCCGTTGTTGGTGGAAAATAAACTCGTCACGGACTACCAGGCAGGGCGAATCGAATCCGGGAATACTCACGGGTTGGTTCTGGGCAACTATCGGATTCTCGAGCGAATTGGAGCAGGGGGGATGGGCATTGTGTTCAAGGGCGAACACATGGACATGCGCAACCTGGTGGCCATCAAGGTGTTCCTGGTGGGTCCCGACCAGGATCCGCGGTTGCTGTCGCGATTTCTTGTCGAAATGCGTGCCGTGGCTCAATTGCATCATCCCAATGTGGTGGCGGCCATCGATGCGGGCAAAACCTCCAGCTCCGGTCCCGGCTGCCCGGCTCTGCGCTATTTCGTGATGGAATATGTTCCCGGCAAGGATCTCGATGAGGTTGTCAAACAACACGGACCGCTCAACCCGACGAAGGCTTGCGACCTGATTCATCAAATTGCCAGCGCGCTGGCCGAAGTCCACAAATACAACCTAGTTCACCGCGACATCAAGCCCTCCAATATTCTCGTCACAGCGGAGGAACAGGCCAAACTCCTGGATTTCGGGCTCGCGCGCCGTTTTAACAACCGCATGACCGAACCCGGCATGGCCCTGGGCACCATTGATTTCATGGCGCCGGAACAGGCCAAGGATGCCAGCAACGTCGATATCCGTGCCGACATTTACGGACTGGGTGGTACGCTTTTTTGGACCCTGACCGGTGAACTGCCCTTCCCGGCGGAAGGGAGTATTATCGAAGACCTGGCGCGGCGCATGACCAAATCCCCTCCTTCGGTCCGCGCGCACCGCGCGGAAATCAGCGCCGAGCTGGACGAAGTAATCAGCCGGATGATGGCCGTCAATCCGGAGGATCGTTACGCTACGCCGCACGCTCTCATGCGCGCACTGCTGCCGTTTCTCAAGCCCGAAGCCCGCGAATATCTAGTGCTGGAGCGAGGCCAAGCCGCGCTGGAACAACGCCGATCCGAATGTCAGGTCGCGGATCGTTGCCACCGGGTTCTCGTAATCGACGATGAAGCGGGCATTCGGGCGTTTTGCAAACACGTTCTGAAAGCCGACGGAATTCAATGCGACGAGGCGGCGGATGGTATTGCGGGGCTGCAAGCTTGCCGGACCAATGCGTTTGATCTCGTGTTGCTGGATGTGGACATAGCGCCGATGCCGGGCCCCGAAGTGCTTCGCCATTTGCGCGAAAATCCGCCTTGTCCCCATTTGAAAGTGATCATGTTTTCCGGCCGATGCACCGGCGATGACATGGCGGAAATGATGATGGCAGGCGCCGATGACTACCTGACCAAGCCTTTTAGCCTGGTTCAGCTTCAGGGCCGGGTCAAAACGGCTTTGCGCCTCAAGGATGCCCAGGACCGGTCCGAATTACTCAACCGCCATCTCCTGACGGTCAATGCCCAGCAGGAACAGAACCTCAACGCGAAAAGCGGCGATCTCGTCCATGCCCGGAACGCCCTCATTCTCACGCTGGCAAAGTTGGTCGAGCACCGGGACAATGAAACCGGGTCCCACCTGGTGCGGTTGCAAAAATTCTGCCGGTGCCTGGCGGAAGAAGCGAGCAGCACGCCGACATTCGCGGGCCAGATCGACCCGAACTTCATCGAAATGCTGGAATGCTGCGCCCCGTTGCACGACATCGGCAAGCTAGGCCTGCCCGACCACATCTTGCTCAAACCCGGCAAGTTGACCCCCGATGAACGCATCCTGATGCAAACGCACACCACGATCGGCGCCGACACTTTGAAAGAGGTGGCGAAACACCACGGATCGGCCCTGGCATTCCTGCAAATGGCCATCGATATTACCCGCCACCATCACGAACGGTGCGACGGCATGGGTTACCCCGATCGCCTGGCGGGATGCGATATTCCGCTCGCTGCCCGAATTGTGGCGATCGGCGACGTTTACGATGCGCTCCGGTCGCGGCGCGTGTACAAACCGGCGCTGTCGCACTCGGCCGCCATGCAATTGATGAATGAAGGGTCCTCCGGCCATTTCGATTCGGCCTTAATGCAATCGTTTAATCGCTGTCACCAGCAATTTGAGAAAATTTACAAGGACTTCCCGGACTAATATGTCTCGTTTTTTCACCAGGCGCTGGCTCTGGGCAATCCCTCCCGCAATAGCGTGCACGGCATTTGCGTGGAATTATTTTCAAGTCGGGCACGCCAATGAATTGCTGAAGCCGAACGCTCTGAGCGTCAATTCCGCAACCAGCGAACCTGGTGCTGAACGCGAATTTCTCGCTGCGGCAACGATGCAGGCTTCAGAAATTCAGGTAATTCAAATATCTCGTAATGACGATTGCGGTGTCGTTGGTTCGACAACCGATGCGGTCATCAAAGGCGTCCATGTCCGGGAGGGGGATCGTGTTCGATCGGGACAAGTGTTGGTGGAATTGGAAGGTGCTCACTTGCAAAAATTGGTCAAGCAGCGCGAGGGGGAACTGGCCGTCGCCGAGATGGAATGGGAACGAATCAACCGAGCTGTCTCGTTCAATCCGAAGGCAAGGGAACTGGATCTGGCCAGCGCGGAAGCGTATTGCAGATTTCGGACGGAAGATCTCGATACGCGCCGCAAAGAATTCGAAACCTACGACAAGTTGATCCGCTCGCAGGCCGCGAGGGAATTTGAGTATTTCGATGCCAAGTCCAAGTACGCACAGGCGCACTACTACTTGACGGAAGCCAAACGCAGGCTGGAAATGGTTCAGGAAGCGCTTGAGCTTGGGCCAATACAGGACAAACTCGACACGGCGCGTGCCTTTCATGTCCGGGAATCGGCCATCCAGGCCCTCGACCTCGCTCGACGGCGCCTGGCTGATTGCCAGATACGGAGCCCTCTTGACGGCCTAGTGGACCGGATCGAAGTGTCTCGGGGTCAGATGGTGAGTTCCAATCAGACCCTCACGCAGATCTTGCAAATTGATCCCATCCATGTACACGCGGCAGTTCCCGTCTCGAACCTGGCTTCCATGGGTCCCGGCCGGCAAGCGGACCTGGTATTCGCGGGAATCGCCGGGGAGCATTTTACCGGAAATGTATTAAACATCTCGCCTCAGAGTGATCCGCAAACGCAAACGATTGGAGTCATCCTGGAGGTGCCCAATCCCCAACTGCGGCTTCGTTCGATCCTGCAGTCCCGAGTGCGAATCCGCCCCTTGCCAGCGCTCGCCGATACGCGTTAGTCGCCTTGTTTTCCCGACCGGCATCGCTATATTAATTTCTTTCGGCCAAGGCCGAATTTGATTTTTCGAGGAGACTGTCGATCATGGGAATGCATTGTCCGATTTGCGGCAAGAAACCGCAAATCGGCAACCAGATTTGCCGCCGCGGGAAAGCCAAATATCTGGGCGGCGTCGGTCGCAAAATCACTGGCATTACCAAGCGGGTGTTCCGGCCCAATTTGCAACGCATCCAGGTAACCGTGGACGGTAAGGTGCGGCGCATGCGCGTCTGCGTCCAGTGCATTCGCAGCGGCCGCATCCAACGTCCCGCAAAGCGCAAACCCTTCCAGATGCAGAATGCGTAGTGTCAACCGCGTTTAGCCGCGGCATTGCCAACCGCGCGGGAAGTAAACCCCATGGCCCTCACCGCAGACGATGTCCGCTGGGTGGCTCATCTTGCCCGGCTGGAGCTGGGCGAGACCGACCTCCAGACGATGACGCGCCAGCTCAGCGCGATCCTCGACTATGTCAATCAACTCCAACAAGTCGACACCGCCGGGGTAGAACCGCTGGCTCATCCGTTGCCGATTCAAAACGTCTTCCGCCAAGACGAATGCCAGCCGTCGCTTCCTGTCAATGCGGCATTGGCGAATGCGCCGCGGCGCCGCGACAATTTCTATAGCGTCCCCGCCGTTTTGGAGTAGGGACTCCATGGACTACACGCAATCCAGTGCCCTCGAACTCCGGAATTTCCTGGCCGAGGGAAAAATCACCTCCGAATCATTGACCAGCGACTTTTTGCAAGCGATTCGCCGACATGATCCCGAGATAAAGGCATTTCTTTCTGTGGACGAAACGGCGGCCCTGGAAATGGCCCGCGCGGTGGATCGCAAGCGCGAAAGAGGAGAAAAACGGGGGCTGCTTGGCGGGCTGCCCGTCGCGGTAAAAGACGTGATGTGCACGTCAGGCAAACCGACCACGTGCGGCAGCAAGATCCTGCAAAATTTCATCCCTCCCTATGATGCGCGGGTAATCATGCGCCTCAAACAGGCCGATGCCGTTCTTCTGGGCAAAACGAACATGGATGAGTTTGCAATGGGATCATCCACCGAAAACAGCGCTTTCCAGACGACGCGGAATCCGTGGGATCCGGAGCGGATTCCCGGCGGATCGAGCGGCGGCTCGGCCGCGGCCGTCGCGGCAGGCCTGTCGCCCCTCGCCCTCGGCAGCGATACCGGCGGCTCGATCCGGCAGCCGGCAAGCCTATGCGGCGTGACGGGTGTCAAGCCGACCTACGGGCGGGTGTCGCGATTCGGCCTGATCGCCTATGCCAGTTCGCTCGATCAGATCGGGCCGCTGGGCCGTTCCGTTGCCGATGCCGCGCTCCTTCTGGAAGCCATCGCCGGTCATGACCCCAGCGACAGCACAAGTGTCGACAAGCCGGTGCCCCATTATAGCCGAAGCGTAGATCAGCCGGTCCAACATTTGACAATCGGCGTCGCGCAGGAATATTTCGGCGAAGGCCTAGATGCGGAGGTGGAAAAAAGCGTTCGCGAAGCCCTGAAGGTTTATCAAAATCGCGGAGCATCGATCAAAGAGGTTTCATTGCCCCATAGCCCTTTCGCGGTGGCCGCCTACTACCTCGTGGCCACCGCCGAAGCTTCCAGCAACCTGGCGCGCTATGATGGAGTGCACTTCGGCCACCGGGCGCAAAACTACCGGGACCTGATCGACATGTATTGTCAAACGCGCCGCGAAGGCTTCGGCAAGGAAGTCAAGCGCCGGCTCATGCTGGGCACGTATGCCCTCTCAAGCGGCTACATCGACGCTTATTATCTGAAAGCCCTCAAGGTGCGGCGGCTTATCAAGGACGATTTCGACAACGCGTTTGCCCAGTGTGATGTGATCGCGGGGCCAACCTCGCCGACTGCCGCATTCAAGATCGGCGAAAAAGTTGAGGATCCGCTGGCGATGTATCTGTCGGACATTTATACCATCAGCGCCAACCTGGCGGGTATTCCCGGCATCAGCATCCCGTGCGGATTTACAGAAAATAACTTGCCGATCGGGCTGCAACTCCTGGCGCCACCGTTTGAGGAAGAAAAATTACTGCGCGTGGCACGGATGTATGAACGGGAGACCGAGTGGCATAAAAAGCGGCCGGAGCGCTGCGCGCGTTATTAGGGTCACACAATGGACTACCAAATCGTCATCGGGCTGGAAGTGCATATCCAGTTGCTGACGCGGAGTAAATTGTTCTGCGGCTGCAGTACGAAATTCGGCTTGCCGCCCAACTCGGCGACGTGCCCGGTCTGCAGCGGCATGCCGGGCGTGTTGCCGGTCATAAACCGCCAGGCGTTTGAGCTCGCCCTGCGAGCGGCGCTGGCACTGAATTGCCGGATCGCCCCTTTCACCAAATGGGACCGCAAGAATTACTACTACCCGGACCTGCCGAAAAATTATCAGATCAGCCAATACGATTTGCCCTTTAGCCGCGATGGTTGGCTGGAGCTTCCCGCAGCCACTCCCCTCGCCCCAGCCGGGAAAGCGGAGAAGGCGACGGGCAGTCCCAAGCGCATCGGCATCATTCGCGTCCACCTGGAAGAAGACGCCGGCAAGATGTTGCACGATGAACAGGGGGGCGGCCTGGACAGCCTAGTCGATCTCAACCGCACCGGCACGCCGCTTTTGGAAATCGTCACCAAACCAGATATTTCCGCCCCGGAGGAGGCCAAGGCCTTTCTGGAAGAAATCCGGCTATTGATGCGCGAATTGGAAGTGTCGGATTGCGAGATGCAGGAAGGGAGTCTCCGCTGCGATGCGAATATCAACCTCCATGTTCCGCAATCAGACCGCAGCTACGCGGCCACGCCGATTGTCGAGGTGAAAAACCTCAATAGTTTCCGCGCCGTCGAACGGGCCATGAAGTACGAGGCCCAGCGCCAATGGGAAGCGTTTCAGTCCACGGGCAAGAAACTCGGAGAGGAGCCCAAGGCGACCGCCGGCTGGAACGATGCCAAAGGCGTCACCATCATGCAGCGCCGCAAGGAGGAAGCCTCCGATTATCGCTATTTCCCGGAACCCGATCTGGTTCCGGCGGTCGTGGACCAGAAATGGATTGACCATTTAAAAGCCAGCCTCGGCGAATTGCCGGCGGCACAACGAACCCGGCTTCGCGAACAGTATGGCCTGTCGCCCTATGATGCGGGAGTGATCGCGCAGCAGGGCCGCCGATTTGTGGCCTACTTCGAAGAAGTTGCCGAGCGTTCGGGCGATGCCAAGGAAGCCAGCAACTGGCTGACCAACCAGGTACTGCAAACTCTGAACGACCGCAAGATCGGGATCAGCAGTTTTTCGCTGACGGCGGCGGCCCTGGCTGATTTAATCCGCGAGCGGAAGATTACCGGGCTCAACGCCCAGCGCGCACGGGAGGTCTACGCGCGCATGCTGGAGACTGGCGCGGCCGCCGGCAAGGCGATCGCTGACCTGGGCTTTAAGGTGATCAGCGATGAAGGCGAGCTGGTGGCGATGGTGCGCCGGGCGATCGCCGCCAATCCGAAGGCGGTCAAGGATTTCAAGAACGGCAAAACCAAGGCCGCCGATGCCATCAAAGGCGCCGTCATGCGCGAGACCAAAGGGATGGCGAAGACGGATTTGGTGCAGGAGATTCTTTTACGCGAATTGCAAACGGCCGAGTAAAAGCAAAATCGCAGTAATTCGGTTTCCCGGTCATTGGTCAATAGTCATTTGTCATTCGCACTCACTCTTTTGCAACCTGCTACGTGTCACTTCCGCTACCTGGAAACGAATGTCACTATGCAACCTGCCAATTCCCATTAGCTTGCGACAGATCATTTCTCAACCGCTCGGACACCCCTATGGCCGTCTGTGCACCTCGTTGACACTTTCCTCAGTTTTTCTGTCATCTTCACGGCAGAATTCTTTCTTATTTTTTGAGAGGATTAAGAGTTAGGTTGCCGTTATTCGATACCGCCAAACCGAAAAAATCCAAAGCTGTGTGAAACCACAGCATTCCAAAGCGCCTTCCAATTGTTAATACCAAACAGACCGGTATGCCAGTTTTACCACCCGGTTTTAGGCCTATTCTTTTTTGAGGCATTTCCCCTTCCCACTACCGGGTGCGATTTGGTCTATTGATCGTAACCAAAAGAAAGGGCACGCTGTCGGAGAGAGTTTTCGACATGATAACCATGTTGGGCAGCCCGCGGCGGTGCTGCGACGGCCTGACGCGGCGGGAAACGTTGCGGGCCGGAGCGCTGTCGCTATTGGGCGGCTATTTTGATCTTCCCAGTTTGCTGGCGGTGGAGGAACAGCGCCGGCAATCTCCGGGGCCTCGACAAAAAGCCAAAAGCGTCATTTTGCTTTACCTTTTAGGGGGAGCCGCCACCCAGGACATGGTGGACCTCAAACCCAACTCCCCCGCGGAGATTCGCGGCGAATTCAAACCGATCGCCACCAATGTTCCGGGAATTCAAATCTGTGAGCATCTACCGCGATTAGCCCGGTGGATGCATCGGGCCGCGATCGTGCGTTCCGTCAACCACAAGGCCGGTTGTCACAATTGTCTGCCATCGTATACGGGTTATGAAGTAACACCTCCGGATCAACATCCGCGCGATACGGATCCGCCCAGCATGGGGTCGGTGTGTGAATTCATCAGTTCGAAACAAGGCGATCTTCCCGCCTACGTTTATTTGCCGTGCTGGCTCGGCTGGGGCCAGGTCTTCCGCCGTGCCGGGCCTTATGCCGGTTTTCTCGGCAAGCGGTTCGACCCGCTGATCACCGAGTGCAATCCGCACGGCGATGCCTCAGCGCCTCCGACAAAGGCGGGTTATCCGCGCATCGTCCGGGGCGAACCGTACCTCCCCAACAGCATCCTGGGCGACGGCTTCACGATCGACCGGTTGAACGCGCGCCGCGGCTTGCTGCAACAAATCGACGATCAACTTCCCGGCATCGAAACGCAGTCGACTCTGGGACAATTTGACCGCACCCAACAAAGAGCGTTTAATTTATTAACCGCCTCCAAAGTCAAAGCCGCTTTCGACCTGAAGTCGGAAGAACCGCGCCTCGTTGACCGCTACGGGCGAACTCTTTTCGGCCACAGTACCTTGATTGCCCGCAGACTCGTGGAAGCCGGCGTACGTTTTGTGAACGTGACCTGGGACCTTTTCTGGGATCGTGTGCAAATCGATTACGATGCCTGGGACACCCACACTCGGAACTTTCCGATCTTGCGTGAAAATAAGCTGCCGTGGTTCGACTTGACGTACACCGCGCTCTTGGAGGACCTGGCCGATCGCGGTCTCCTGGCTGAAACCCTGGTCGTGGTCATGAGCGAGATGGGCCGGACGCCGAAGATCAACGGCAACGGCGGGCGGGATCACTGGACCTACTGTTACTCGGTGCTCTTCGCCGGGGCCGGCATCCGGGGCGGGACGGTTTACGGCGCTTCCGATGCCCATGCGGCATTTGTAAAAGACAAACCGGTCAGCACCGGCGACGTATGTGCTACCATTTACGAATGCCTGGGAATTGATCCCGATATGCCTGTCCAGGACCGTTCCGGCCGGCCGATTCCCATCGCCCAGGGCGGCAAATCCATTCGGGACATTTTGGCGTAAGTCTTTGAAATAAAAGAAGAAACGCTTATTGCATTAGGTTTCGGCATTGCCTTGTCGCCGGAGAAATTCTAAGATGATGCAGCTGAAACGGGTGCGTTGGAGAGCTGGAGTGTCCGGATGTCGTTGCGGTCGCGGAAAAAGAAAGTAAAGCAGAGCCGATTCCGGCGCTGCCCCAAATGTCATAAGCAAATTCGCATTCACACCAAGCGCTGCCGCACGTGCCACCTGCTCCAACCGTGAGTGGAGTCGTATTCGGAAGGCAAAAACGTACATGGGTACTGTAAGGAAATAGACCTATGGCCACGCCAGAAGAATTCGTCGGCGACATATTTTCTCCCGGGGGCCGTTTCCGCCTGGAATTACTGGATGACGCCGCCTCGGAGGTTTTACAAGAATCGATTCATCTCGCGGAACAGACCAATTGGGACCGGCTCCGGTGCCCGCACATCTTCATGGGGCTCCTGGCGGTTCCGGATGATGGGGTTCGCCATTGGGCAAAACGACTGGGAGCTGACCTGCCGGAACTGCTGGAGCAGTTTCAGGAGTTATTCAACCAGGAAAAGGCAAGCGATACCGCTCCCATTGTCCTGCACCGGGAATTTCTTTCCGACAATGCCATTTGCCTGCTGCGCGAAGCGCACATTCGGGCGCTGGATTGTGATCGCACCAGCATCTCGCCGATGGATTTGCTGATCACGATTCTCACCGCACCCAAAAGTTTTATTGCGGAATGCTTTGAACATTTCGGGCTAACGGCGGCGAAACTTACCGAATGGGCAGTTTTGGCGGAGTTTCAGGGCAATCACGTCGTAAAAAAAGAATAGAAAAACCGCCAATTCCCATCTAACCGTCAAATATCCCCAAAAATACGCGCGATCTATCCCCGATTCCGCTGTCATGGCTAGTTTGCGCGGTTCTATCCTCGTTAAAATTGGAATTTGGACGGGAATTTTTCGGAGATCCACCATGAAAAACGTATCCTTGTCGGCATGGATCTTTGCAGGCGGCTGTATGTTGGCGGCCCAAGGTTGCCATTGGTGCCGTCCGGGTTGTGAGGATAATCGCTGTGCCTTATTCGGAGGCAATCGCCCGGGGCTGTTTCGGGCCAAAAATGCCGTGCCTGCTCCCGCGGAATTCAATGGCTATCAACCTTCAGCGCAACCGGCAGTGCCTGCCCCGGTTCCCTCAGGGGTAGCACCGACCGAAGGGCGCATTTATCCACCACCGGTGCCCGAGTCGTCCTGGAATCCATCCCCGAACAAAGTCGTGCCCCCGGATGGCACTCGACTTCTTCCGCCGGAACCCGGTTCGGGAGCGGCACCGGAAGTCGGCAAGCCGCCGGCGCCGGCGAAGAAGGATGAAACCTCCCGAGATAGCGGTGAACCTCCCCGCGTCCCTTCCCTGCCGGTAGGGATTCCGCAGTTTGCACCGGTCAAAGACAAGGTCGCGTCCGGATTGAAGCCGAGTCTCGACGGGGGTTTGGACTGGCTGCAAATCAACGGTTACAAGACCGTCCTGCACTTGCGGCAACCGGGTGAAGACAATGCGGCGGACCGCCGCGAAGTGGAAAAACGCGCCCTCAAATACTTGACTCTGGAAGTCTCCCCGGAAACGCTGTCGATGATGATCGTTGAGCAGTTCGCCAAAATGGTGAATGATCAGGCCAATCTACCGCTCTTTGTCTACGACAAAGACGGCATGTTGGCGGGCGGCTTATGGTATTTGGTTTTCCGAATCCAGGACAAGGCAGCGGATGAGACCGCTCGCATTGCCGCCGGCCGGCTAGGCCTGAAAGAATTTCCGGAAGGCGACCACAAAGCGATGTGGCTGGCGATTCAGAAGCTGCTCAATGCGCAACCTTGACCATCGAATCCTTATCCCCCTCCAATAGTCCCGGCATTTCTTAATTCGTCCTTGGTCTATTGACCTTTCACAAGCGAACTAGAATTTCAGCAATAATTTGTATATACAAATAAATGACGCGCCAAGGCCCTGGTCGTGGCTGCAAAAGTCGGCCTGGCCTGGTCCGTTGAGGTCTACAAGATCCTCAACCACGGGGATCCATGAATAGCCATCTAAGGAGCGTACCATGAAACTGGAAGAGCACCCAACCGTTCTGCAGTTTCGTCAGAATACTGCCAACCGTATCGACGCCGGCCCGGCTGATGGAAAACTCGATGCCGACTGGCTGCGCCAATTGTGCCGTGATTTCGGGGCCGATGATGTCGGGTTGGTGGAAATCAGCCGAGCTACCCTCGACGACCAACGGGACGATATTTTGCGCTACTTTCCCGCCGCGAAAACGCTGATTAGCTTTGTCTGCCGGATGAATCGAGAGCCCATCCGCAACGTCGCCCGTTCGGTCGCCAACCTCGAATTCCACCACTCCGGCGATCACGTCAACGAAGTCGCCCGGAAGATCGTGGCCGCGCTGGAGCGGAAAGGCGTCGCGGCGGTTAATCCGGCGATGGGTTTTCCGATGGAGATGGATCGCTTTCCAGAGAAGATTTGGGTTGTCTCCCACAAGCCGGCAGCGGTCGCCGCGGGCATGGGGCACATGGGGATCCACCGCAACATTATCCACCCGCGGTTCGGCAGCTTCGTGCTGCTCGGAACGGTCTTGATGGATGCCGAGGCGACCGCGTACGACCAACCGCTCGCGTACAACCCATGCCTGGAATGCAAGCTGTGCGTGGCGGCCTGTCCCACGGGAGCGATCGCCTCGGATGGCCGTTTTAACTTCTCGGCCTGCTACACGCATAACTACCGGGAATTCCTGAGCGGTTTCACCAATTGGGTTGAGCAGATCGCCGATAGCAAGGACGCACTTGACTACCGCAAAAAGGTGGCTGCCCCTGAGTCGGTTTCGATGTGGCAAAGTCTTTCCTTCGGCGCGAACTATAAAGCAGCTTACTGCCTGGCCGTCTGTCCCGCAGGGGAAGATGTGATCGGCCCATACCTCACGAACAAGGCCGAACATTTGCGAGAAACCGTCCGTCCGTTGCAGGATAAGGAGGAAACGGTCTACGTGGTCCCCGGCTCCGACGCCGAGGAACACGTGGCCCGCCGGTTCCCGCACAAGAAGGCCAAGCGGGTCAGTAACGGCCTGCGGCCCCGGTCGATCCGCGGATTCTTGTCGGGGTTGCGTCTCACGTTTCAGCCGGGACTTTCCGAGGGGCTGGACGCCACATACCACTTCACGTTCACCGGTTTGGAGGAACGGCAAGCGACCGTGGTAATTCGGGCCAAGACTTTGCAAGTGCGTGAGGGCCATGTCGGGATCGCCGGATTGCGCGTGACTGTCGATAGCCAGTGGTGGCTTGGTTTTTTGGCGAAAGAACGAAATCTGCTGTGGGGCTTGGTGCGCCGGAAACTGCGGCTCAAGGGTTCTCCCAGGCTGTTGCTGGCGTTCGGCAAGTGCTTCCCTTCGTAGAATCAAATTGAGTGAGGTATGACGTGAACAGCCCGAACTGACAATGTTGAACATCAACATTGCGTTGCGGAAAGGAGCCAGGTGAGAATCATGACTCACAACGTAGTTTCGAAAGAGGAGTGGTTGGCCGCTCGCAAACAGCTGCTGATCAAGGAGAAGGAGTTCTCGCGGCTGCACGACGAGCTGAGTCGCCGGCGCCGAGATTTGCCTTGGGAAAAGGTCGAAAAGGAATATGTTTTCGACGTCTCAGCGGGAAGGAAACTTTGGCGGACCTGTTCAACGGCAGAAGCCAGCTGATCACTTACCACTTCATGTTCGATCCCGAATGGACCGAGGGCTGCAAATCCTGTTCATTCATCGCCGACCACTATCATCCATCCGTGGTTCACTTGGAACATCGGGACGTGTCACTGGTGACGGTGTCCCGTGCGCCCCTGGCGAAGCTGGAGGCTTCTAAGAAGAGGATGGGTTGGAGCTTCAAATGGGTCTCTTCATTCGGTAGTGATTTCAATTGGGATTACCAAGTATCGTTCAGACCGGAAGACGTGGCAAAACAGCAGGTCTACTACAACTACACGATTCAGTCGTTTCCAGCTGCAGAAGGTCCCGGGATAAGCGTTTTTCATAAAGACGAAGCAGGCAATGTCTTCCATACGTATTCGTCATACTCTCGCGGACTCGACATGTTCATCACCGCATATCACCTTCTGGATATCGTTCCAAAAGGCCGCGACGAGACCGGCTTTACTTATGGCATGCAGTGGTTGCGACATCACGACCGATATAGCGATCCGGGCTTCGTAGATCCCTTTGCGAAGCTGATATGATCAGAGGGAAGATGCCTGAACTGCCAGGAAACGCATCGCCTTTCCTCACGCCGTTCGCACTTCCTCGTGGTTAAGCAGGCCGCGTACTGCAGCGGTTGCTGAATGTCCTCGCGTTCGTGGCCAGCCAGCGTTTTGCGCTGCGTTAACTATTTTTCAGGGAGCCCGATTCTGATCTTGTTGGCGACCGGTTAATGGGTACACTTGAACTAATCCCGTTATCCAGTTGACCGCTTTGCCGCCCTCCCTTCGCAAATGGTTCCTTTCCAGCGTCGGAGAGGAGGGGAGGTCGACGGCTTCGGGGCGCTTTGATGTGGAGGGCTTGCAGCTATGTTGCGTCTTTGTCTGATTAACGGCTTTGTTAGCCTGGTCGCGTGCCTGGGGTTTGCCTCCGCGGATCCGATCACGTTTGCCGTGACGCAGTCGGGGGCCAATGGGCAGTTCGGCACTTTGGACCTCGGCACGGGAGCCTTCACGCCACTCGGCAGCGTCCGCTCGGGCGGCTGGTCCGGCATCGGGAACCTTGCGGACGGCACGCTGGTGGGCGTGGACGGCAACAACTACTACGTCGAGATTGACGGCACCACCGGAGCTATCACGACCATCGGCCCGACCGGCATCAACGTCACGACGTCTGCCTCGCTGCTCACGGGCGAACAGTATGCCGTCGACGATCGAAACTGGCTCTATGCGCTTGACCCGGTCACCGGGGTCGCCTCGCTGGTCGGGGCGACCGGCATTCCCTTCGATATCTCGTTTGCCAATGGGTTGGCCGGTGATAATATGGGAAATCTCTACTACATCTATGAGGACAGCCGAACTCTTTCCGCACTCTACCAGCTCGACCTGACAACCGGCGCGGCGACACTGATCGGGCTTACCGGCGCCGCCGGCATCGTGGGCGCGGGCTTCGACGGAGGCATCTTCTACGCTTACAACACAGGCCATCGGGTTTTAACCATCGACGCGACCACGGGGCTGGCCACCGATACGGGAGTTGGCCACGCCTCGACGTTCGTTGTCTATGGCACGAATTCGGCAGGGCAATAAACCGGCCTCGGCATGAACTTGCAGTTGTCGATGCGTCCGCGATTGAGTTCGGATGCAATCCCTCTGGCGAGCATTGCCCGCGTTGGTTCCAGTGAACGTTTGAACGGATTGAGCACCAGACCGAGTATCTTCAGAGTGACGGCCCCGAAGAGAGGTTCGTCACCGGGCTCTCCCAAAATGACAGGAGTCTGCCCCTCGCCTCGCGGCAAGGAGATTTGACAGTGGGAAATAGCGCGCTGCCCTTGTGCTGGCGGCCAAGGTGAAGGTCATTTTTCGTTTGGGTTTCAGACCGATCGCATAGTCGTTCCAGACCTGATCGACCGGCAACAACCACTTTTCCGCCAGCGCGCGAATCGGTACGTGAGTATCCACTTTGGCCCGCCAGGCGCACTGTTCTGCTGGCTGAACCATACAGCTGAAATGAACTTCGTCAGCAACTTACTGATTGGCGACGTCGACCATCAGGCGAACCTCGGGGACTGAGACACCAACACCTCGTTTGCCGCTGAACGTTACGGCTTCAGCCGCGGCGGCTCATGATTCCACCAGCCGCCGTCGGCTGCAAGCCGATGTTCGGCGGCCCACTCGTGAGCCTGGCCCAAAACCTAACGTCACGGCGCGGGGCCCCTGTGGCGTGAACGGCCCCGCTTTCAGGGCTAGGAGTTGGTTGATTGGCTCCGATACAACAACTCGACAACGCCGGTCTTGTAAGCGACTACGTCCTTCAGATTCCATCTCTTTTCGGTACTAAAAGTGCCGAATAGGCGCAACCCGTTACCCAATAAGATCGGCATAATCGACAATCGGATTTCATCCACCAAGCCGAGCCTCAGAAAGCTCTGGCACAATATAGCCCCTCCCACGAGCCAGATGTTTCCGTAGTGCGGCGCGAGTATCTCATCAACGAGTTTCTTGAGATCACCCGAGTAGAACTCCACGCTTTTCCTTGTGGACGGCAGTGCTCTGTTTGTTACCACGACGGTCGGAGTATCGCCATATGGCCAGCCGAGTTGAAGCGCGTGTTCATATGTGCGAGAACCTAGCACAAAGCAGTCTATCGCTTTGATGACCTCTTCAGCGCTGTCTTCAGAAACCCCTCCTTCGTAGACGTCTCCAGAACTGTCGAGCCACGAGACACTATTGTCGTTCTTGGCGATGAAGCCATCAAGACTTGAAACCATATGCAGCGTTACCGTCGATCTGCTTGCGTACAGGTCACTGCGTGACATATTTCCTCACCGGTGCGGGCCAATTTTGACCGCGTTACACGCCCTTTTCGAGATCGCATTCGTGAGTCTCGTCCGGCGAACGCACAAGTTCAGCCGCACCGGGCGGCCGTCTTGACGGGGAACTTCGAGAATCCGGAAGGGCGGCCCGGTGTCGGCTGCAACGGCTCGTTCGGCAAGTTACCGTGAATGTCCCCAGAACCTCCCATGATGGCGGCCCCGGTTAGATTCAGCCCTTGGGATACTCATTTCAAATCTCCCAAGTCCAGCGTCTCCCCCGGCCGGACGGTGAATTCGCGATGATTGATCCGGTAAGTGACACCGGGGACCAGGTCGCGCCACGTAATCCGGCCGTCCGTGTCGGTCCGCCAGTCCCTGCGGATGTTGCTGTGCTCGATGAACCCAGCCCAGAAGGCGGTGTCGCCGGGGGAAAGCACCACGAGCAGGCCTCGCCCGTCCCCCTCCGTAATGGGCCGCCCCTCGGCAGTGAGGAAGCGCGCCTTGGCAGCCCCGCACGGCTGCAAGCGCACGTCCATCGGCTTTCCGGCCTGTTTGCCGGAAATAGGCACCAGGGCTCCCCAGCCCTTCTGTTCCTGGAAGAAGATCACAGGATAGGGCTTGTCCGGGTGGCAACCTGTCAGCTCGAAATCCGCGGACACCGGAACGGTCGGCACCGGCGACGGCGACTGCACCAGCGCGTTCATCGAGCGGTTGACCATCAGTCGGGAGATGAGTACCGCGCCCTGCGCCGGTTGCCCGTCCGGGCCGGTCAATTTGCCTTTAACCACAGCGCCGCGGCGGAGCATAATCTCCATAGGCTTCGGGTCCGCGCCCCCCTTGAAATCCACCGGAACGATGGCGTGCGCAACCAATCGTCCCGCGGGAACCTTCGCTTCAACGGGCGCGAAATCGGCCTCTGCCTTCACGGTCAAATGACCGGATCCTCCGGCCGTCGTCAGGGAAAACGTCCCGTCTGGCCTGCTGGTGGTTTCGTACATGCCGAAGCCAACGTTCGCTCCGGGGACGCTTCTGTTCGTTCCGGCTTCCAGCACACGGCCCTGAACTCGAATGCCACGCGGCAAGTCGATCCGGAGTTCGCTCAATTGCCACGGCCCAAGCGTACCGTCGCGGCGCGGTGTCCGTGCCAGCTGCGGTTCCCCACGCCCGCCGAGATAGGCCGTGCCGGCCGGTGCATCGACCTCGACCAAGCCGCTAACCGAGGTTGCATACGTTGAGGCTGTGCCAAACGCAAGATTGGTTTGCAGTTCCCAATCGGGCTTGAGGCGGAAACGCCCTTCCCCATCGGTTTGTGTCTTATGGCCACGCGTGCGTACGCTTATGCCGGCAGCCGGTTTGCCCGTGTCCTTGAACGTGACCTGTCCCCTCACAAGCTCGGGCAGGGGCGGCATCAGGTTGTAGACGACTTCCTGTCCACTCCAATGCGCTTCGGTCCTCCAGATGTCCAGGCGCTGCGGTTGGAACCGCGCGTCGCGCCACTCCACGAATACCCATTGTCCCGACCCGATGCCGTGCAACTGGAGGCGGCCTTCGGCATCTGTCTTCACCGCTGGAAACCAAGCCTTGGGAGCCTGAGCTGGCGGAGTCACCATGCCCCCGCCGTGACCGGCTGAAGCCACCTTCACGAGCAAATCCTTGGCGGGCTTGCCATTCGTGTCGTCCAGAAACCGGGCGCGCAGCACTTGCTCGCGCGGCAGACGGATGACGATTGGCTCTTTCCTCGCATTGTGGGTCACCGCCTGCAACCCCACGCCATGGCCGTCGGCGAGAACGAAGATCGCGGGCAACGGATGAATCGGCGACGGCGGCGCTTCGCCACCGGGAGGGCAAGCACGCAGCGCGAACTGGCCCTGCGCGTCCGTCTTGATCTCGTCTGTCAAATCAATGGAGTAATCTTCTCGCGAGCGGTTCCCGCGAGCGGACCCAGCCAGGGCGAACACCCGAGCGGCACGGACGGGCTTGCCGTCTGCATCGAGCACCTGACCGCGGATCGTGACCGTATCCTTGGCCCTGGTGGTCGCCGGCGTGTCGGCTGCGGGCTGCCGGTCCTCAGGCGCTGCCTCGCGCGCCGGCTCATCTGAAGTCTCGCGAGCGAGTGGCTGTGATTTTTGACCTGAGCAACCCAAGGCCACCAACGCGGAGGTTCCCGTGCCGGCCAGCGCCAATACGAACAGGACGACGGCAACGACTTTCCATTTGGCCCTGAACATGGCTCTGGGCACTCTTTCCCTTAACTCCGCCACTTTAGTTGTAACCAATCCCGGAGCCGCTGCTTGACTTGTCGGACTCCCACAGCGGCGCCCATAGCGCTGCGGTCTCGGGCCCATATGTGTAGGCCGAACGACCGAACTCAGCGGCCTCGGCCCACGTCCGGGCTACTGGTCGATGATTCCCGTCAGCCGGGGAAGGTCGAGCGGGCGGTCGGCAAGTTCAGGCCGCTAACCCCCAGGTTCGCGCCAAGAAGACGAACGATATCGTACAGACAAACTCCTTGGCGAGCTCCTTGGCCGATTTTTCGTCCGGCTTCTCGTCGGCAGACGTCCGAAGCCCCAAGAAGAGCAGCATACCGCCTGCAAGCAGCAGAAACCGAGACGAGTAGTACGGATCGAACCACCTCCTTCGGTCGAACGACCAAGCTCACCCGCACCGCCGCTTCGGTTCACAACCTAGCACGAGTTGGCGGAATGGCGGCAATGTCGGGTGCAGTGTCTTGGTAGGGGGCGCTGGGGACGTGTTCGACGGGGCAACTATTGGCCAGCCTGTGCAAATCGCGCCAGCCATACCCGCCGTGGAACTCACCGTTTTTGGCAATTAACCTTTCCCCACCTAAAGCTTCGTGGAAAGCACAGGACGGATTCTGCGGTGTGCCAAATAGCACCATCGCGTTGATACCCTGACTCAGAAACCGGCGTGCAACGCATCCGACGAGTCGGCGCCCCACGCCAAGACGTTGGTATTCACGAAGCAGGTAGATTTTGTTTAGCTCGCCGGAAAAGTCCGGGAGATCACTGTGGTTATAGGTGTTGCCTTTGGCAAACCCGACCAACTCGCCCTTCCGGTTCTCGACCACAAAGCAGAACCAGCTCCCGTCCGTCAGTTTGAACTGCTCACGCCACTGCTGTTCGCGGATGCCGTAGGTCGGCGGGTTCCTCACATTCCAGTAGGTTTCCTTCCAGGTCCTCACGTGAAGGGCCGCAAGCGCGGGTATGTCCTCACGAATCGCTTCTCGAATAGCAAGTGATTCAAGGCTCTCTCCGCGCGCACGAAGAAGGCGGAGATTGACGGCCTTTGAAGGCCCTCTAAGGCCGAACACGAAACGGGCGATAGCATTGACGAAGTTCTTCATGTGGTCACCACCTAGAGCAGCCGCATAACGACTTCGCTCCGCCGCCGGGCCGGCGTGCAGCCGTGTCATTTTATGAGAGGCCGATGGGGCCGGCCCGGTCGGCTGAAGCGCCGTGGCTCGGCACGGTGGTCTGGGGCCGCTTTTCCTCCCCCTTTGCAGGTAGCAAATGACCTAACTCCACCAGGCGGCGCACCACCCGGAGGAAGCCAGGTATCAGGCGCTCCGCTTCCTGGCCTTCGGCCACCGCGATATCCGCCAGGGCAGCGCCCAGCGGTTGCTCGCCGTTGCACCGGGCCACAAAGGCGGCCACGGGAGGATCCACGTTCCCGAGGAACGCGAGCCCGTCGGTGAGCCGTAGCTGAGACGCCACGACCGACCAGCCTGCGGCCGTCGGCTCGTACCGCGGCGCCCAGCACAGGTGGTCCGCGCGGCACAGCCGCGCGCCCAGCAACTCGCGGTCGCTGTGGTTGGCCTCCAGGAAGTCGCGCAGCGCGAACCCCTGTTCGATCGCGGCTCCACCTTGCCCCGTGACGCCCGGAAAACGGTCGAAGCGGACCCAGTTGGGCCGCCGGGTGGAGCGGCGCAGGGTGATCACGCCGGACCCGATCCCCTCGATGCCCTCCCGCTGGTAATACGCCATCCACTCGTCGAAGAGGCGGGTCGCTTGATCCGGGTCTTCTCCCGCCTCGCTGATCCGCGCGAGGGCGTAGGTCGGAGCGGCCTCGGCGTCGGCGTGCAGCACCCAGGCGTCACAGCCAATCCCCGCAAACCAATCTGCCAGCCGATCGCGCCAGTCCTGGCCGGTGACGTGCGCCCAGTTCGCGGCGAGCTGAAAGTAGCCGTCCTGGCGCAGGAAAGGCGGGGCCGCCTGGATGAGGTCCCGACACAGGTGATCCGACGGCCGACTGCTATGCGTGTGCAGACGCCGCTGGCTGGGGGCGATGACGAATGGGGGGTTGCAAACGATCAAGTCGAACAACTGACCGTGGACCGGGCCGAACCAGTCGCCCGGGAGGAAGGCGACGTGGCACAGGCCGTTGAGCTCGGCGTTGAACCGGGCGAGGTGGACAGCCCGGGGGTTCAGTTCGGTGGCCGACACATGGTCGCTGTGCCGCGCCGCCAGCAACGCCTGGATGCCGCAGCCGGCGCCCAGGTCCAGGGCCCGAGGCGCGTGGCGGCGGACGGTCAGCTGGGCGAGGACGCGCGAGGTGGCGGCCACCCCCATCACCGGATCCCCGACGGCCGCCTCCGCCCAATCGACCGCCAGCACTAACCCTTCGTACGGCGCGAGTTCGACGACCGCCCGCACCTCAGTCGGCCCGATGGCGAGGAGGCCGCATTCCGCCCAATCCGCCAAGGGCATGGGTGCGAGCGCGCGGCGGGCGGCTTGGAGCGAGACCGGTTGGTGCAAGAGGAACAACCGGACCATCGCCTCCAGGGGGGTGTCGCCGCGGCTGCGCCACAGATAGAGCGGCAACGCTTGGCGGCGCTGACCTGGACGCGGCATTTCGGGGGTTTCGAGCAACTCCGAGATAGTCGGCTCGGCGTAGCCCGCGCGATCAAGCACTTCCCGCACTTGGGACGCCGTGCCCGAATGTTTCCAGGAGAATGGGGAAGGTGGAAGCACTTCTCCGCCCTCGGATCCGTTGTCCGGAGAGCTGCCCACAAGACGGTTGCACGAATGGCGCGGGTCGCGAGGATACCGTTGGCAGAGCAATTGCTGAGAACTCCGTGGGTCACAACTAGCCGAGCGACTTGGCATCACTTCCGAACAACCAAGCTCACCTGCCGGGGCCGCTGAAAGAGAATATATCGCGCGATGGCGTAGTCGGCCCCGGTCAGGTGCCGCGGCCGGTTCCGCTCTTATGTTCGCTCATGAACGTCTGCTGATTCGCAGCTCCTTGGACAGCGGAATTCCCTTCAGCCAGGGAGCGGGCTCAACAATTCAGGATATGCGCGATCCCGCAGTCACTCAAACCTGGCCAAATTTGGATGGCCGGTCGATTATCGTGAGTAACGCCAGAAGGAACGGTACCAGTGCCGCCCCCACGATCTGAAGTGTGTGCGTTCCGAGGTGCGGGTGCTCCCGGCGAATTCTCTCTCTACCCGCCCGGGAGTCGGACTCGGCAAGACTATTGCTTCGCTCGCCTCGCCGTATCTGTTGAACTACTGTCGCACAGACTGCTACCGCATTGACTGCCACCCCGAGCCACGCGATTGACCACAGGGCGCTGCCGTTGAGGAGTGTCACTGCACCTACGAAGAGTGCGGCGACGGCGACGACAGTGAACTCGACGAGGACAAAGCGGAAGCCGTTGAGGGTATTGTGTTCGTAAAGAATCTTCCGCATCGGTGCTCCGTTCCACTACGATCGCTCCCGCGCGCAAGTGACCGTCAAAGTGCTGTCGAACGTGCATTTCTGAAGCCGAACGACTAAGCTCAGCAGCAGCCAGCCACGCTTGCCGTCAAGTCGCGCAGTGCCGTGTAGGCCGGGTGGCTGCTGCAGCGGATTGTTCGGCTCGGCCTCGCTCGCTGAACCGGCATCCGTCGATCACCTCACCGCAACTCGGGCTCCTCACAGCCGACGACATCTACGATATGCCGGAAACACACCAAGCACCAATGGCGGAGCGGCCCCGGATACTGTTCGGTTGCGAGCGTCCCCCTAGCTACGAAGTCGAGAAAGTGGGACTTGGAGTATCGGCGGAAGAGCTTACCTTCCCACTGCTCCGAGTCGTCCCACGAGGTAAAGGACTCGTTCCGAACGGAATAGGCAACATAGGAGGGCCAGACCAACTCGAAGAGCCGACAGCCTTCAACAGACTCGATGGGCCGCGTACCGCGGATTAACTTGCCTAGGATCACGATGTCTTCGGGTGGGCCGTCAGCCCTCGCCTCCTCGACCACGACGCGCAAGGAATTCTCCTCGGGCTCGGACAGCTCGCGCAAGAACAGCCACTTGCAGGAGTCGATCTCGGTATGCATATGTCTGTAGCCGAACGGGAAGGCTCTGCGGCGTTGGGGGCTGGAGAGCCCTTGACTCTGAAGTCCCGTAATGCCCCCAACGTCCGCAGAAGCCGTTGGTTCGCGTGGTATCCCATCTACGGCGGACGCGACGTCAGGCCCCCGCCCACAACCGAGGCTACCAGGGCCGGTCCTCGGCCGCAAGGGCCGGAGGGCCGGCGGCAGCTACCAACCCGCTCAAACGAAGATGTTGCCGGGTTGGATCGAGAAGGACTCGTACTGCGGTGAATCATCGAACACCCGGAGTACCTCCCCGCCCTCGAACGTCAGGGCGAACCGTTCCGGAGCAGCAACCTCCGACCGGGCCACCCGCCGCCCGAGAGGCCGGTGGAGTTGGTACGGCGGGCGGTCCGGGTCCTGCCAGTGGCCGTCGATCCGCACACCTGCTGCGTCCCGCAATTCCCACCCGCCCTCGACCGAGATGGATCCGACGGGGTGGAAATGGAACTGCAACTGGTGCTGCCCGAGGCACACCTGGATCAACTCCGCGCCATGCAAGAAGGAGAGGTCCAGGTCAACAGGGACGCCGTACACCCACCACCCTCCCTCCGCGAACGCTCGGCTAAGCTGCCGAGGCCGCCTGCAAGCACGTTGAAGCTCGGATAACCAGAATGGCGGCCCCGGTCAGAAACTATGAAAAGAGGCTCGCTGTCGATAACTTCCATTAGATTGAGAACACCTAACTTTTCTCTTTTCCAAGG
>Ga0306920_100000201_pt1 | contig 69620 bp, 51 predicted proteins | sample flu12Cox44000170_FD_204666 | JGI IMG/M metagenome (GOLD analysis project Ga0306920, IMG submission 204666) | Lab enrichment of tropical soil microbial communities from Luquillo Experimental Forest, Puerto Rico - flux4day.12C.oxic.44.000.170 (v2)... | ecosystem: Environmental > Terrestrial >...
GCCGTAGTCCTGCGACAAATAACCAACTTTCTCGGTTCGAATCTTGTAGCGACCAGGCGCAATCCCCTGGACGCTAAATTGGCCAGAAGCGTCAGTCACTGAACCATAGCGGTTCTCTCCTTGCTTCAATGGATAGACGACGACCTGGGCTTTCATTATCGGCGCGCCCGTATCTGAACGGACGACCAAGCTCTCGATCGCACCGGTCGAAAGTTCTGACTCAGCACTTTGGTGCAACCCTGGCGAAGTAGGCTCTGCTCCAGAAACATCTTGTGGTGTGGTTTGCGCTGACATCGCAGTCGACGCAAGAACAAGAAGGAAAGCGGTTCTGGCGAGGCAGGAGACATGCATGGCCGTTAACCAAACAGCCTAAATACGTTTCCCTGAACCAAGCAATAAAACGATCTCATCCACGTAAAACAATCTCACTGACCGATTCTTCCGTAATCGGAGCATCTCGCCGAAGTCGCGGGCTCGTCAATCGGGACGGTTTGCTTTCCAATGTAACAAAACGGGGGAAAATTACCTTGGTAGACGGCCACCCTCGAACGGTTTTATCGAATGTGCGCCGAGCATCTGTGCCACGCCCAACCCTACTCGAGAACGCAGGTCCGATAAAACTCTAGCGTTAATCGCGACCTATACCAGTTCCGAATTACACTCACGGTGTTTATGGCAACCATTCCAGGCCATATCGAGGAGCGGCCTCCAACATTCTGTGTACATCGCCGTATCCAGGTTCATTTGCTGGCGGCAGCGTCATGGCTGGTGCCGGGACGCTAAATTCTTTGAAAAAGCCTTCCAGTCCGGCGGGAGTGAGAAGAATGAGCATCCGTAACTGCTCCGATTCGATTGCGAAGGAGTGCGCGACGTCGCGTGGCAGGCAGACCATCGTTCCAGGAGTAGCCTTGAAGGTGCGATCGCCGACCGAAACGGTCATCTCGCCCTCCAGCACATAGAGGGTTTCTTCTTCGCGGTGATGGATATGCCGCGGGGGAACATTGCCTTTTCTGGAGGTTGCCTCGATCAACGCGAACTGCCCGCGCGTCTCTTCGGCCGTGGCCAGGAAAGTCAACAGCCAACCGCTGTACCAGACTGACCGATCCAGGGTTCTTCCTCGAGCAAATGCGAACGATTCTGGGGGGTTCATGTTTGCTGCGCCCGGCGCGGCACCGGGAGAACTGATTTCCAGGTCACCGTTGTGCTCGTTTTGAGCAGCGGTAGTCTTTACTGGATAAGAAGCTAGTTTTTCCGTGGATGAGGTGATCATCGTTAGTCTCCTTTCTATTGAGCTAACGGGTAGATCTTGCAGCAGCGACAGAACAGGCGTCCAAGCAGCAATTCTCATTGCCGATTTGCTGGGCTTATCGCCCGAAACTGATCGCGACCATTACTGCCGTTCTACTCTTGAAGGCTGGCCGTTCGGCCCGAGCTGGTACGCACTTTGCCGGTAAGCGCGGGGAACAAGTCAATCGGGACAGTCCGCTTTCGATGTAACAAAACGCAGAAATGTTGCGTGCAGGTAACAATACCGTGATAGACGAGGCGACGAATTCCTCGAAAATCCCCGGTGCGTTCGCCAGCGGGCGCCCGAGCGCGAGCATCAGGCATTTCTGCCCGAATGATCGAGTCCACGGCAGGGCGGATCCTCGAGCCGTACGGGTCGCCGTGCGTCGCGAGCCATTCAGCTAACGCCATTCTCTCTCGAGCGATCGTTTTCCATTTGCGACCGTCTTTAGGAAGGCGATAATTGTCGACGGGAATGTCGCGGAGATCGCGAGACAGCCTGAGTGGTCTCGCTGGTTCTCGCAGGCCGAGGTTGAGCTGGGGTTCGCACCGCGTTTTCAGTTCAATTCCTCCGCGGGGCTCCGTTCTGAAAACAACTTGAAAACAAAAAGCCCCGAATACCGTGCTAAATCGGAAGGAATGCCCCAGAAAAAGGCTAGACGAATCAGCTACGTCGCACTTCTGGAGTAATCAGCGGGTTCCAGGTTCGAGTCCTGGGCGGCTCACCACCTCCCTGGCCCTTATACTTGCAGAATTCATTGCAGCGGGGGATTTGTCCTCGCGCCTCAACGCCTTCGTAAAGCTAAAAGAGTGGACCGCGAGTTCCCCAGGCTCCGATGGAATCAACCGGCTCGAATTCTTGTTTGGGTTTTTGGAGGCTCACAAAGATCTCTGCCTGCATTTCCAGAGCACAATACGCCGATCCGTCGAGCTATTTGCGGAGGCCGGGCTGCACCCTCGGGAACATCTGTGGTCCGAGGCCTGGCGCAGAATTATGGAGAAACTGTTACCCTCCGCACGCGAGGATACCGACCTTTGTAAATTAGCGTTCCGGCTATATCCCACAAGCAAGTCTATCGAACGGCTCGCCGCTATGCCTGACGACGTGTTCGAGCGCATGGCGCGGCTGATTTCTCCTGTAGATCACATCAATGTATGGGGCAAGCAAAAAGAGGATCTAACCCAGGCCCTTCAGTTGTTGGCAGTGCATGTGGTCGGCATCGGACTCTCACCCGGATTGCGAACTCGCAGCCGCAGTAGCGCGATTGAAGATTGTCGTTTTTACCAGCTTCAACGGTGCACCGGAGAACTGATACGACAGAGTGGCGCCACTGCGGTGCTTGAGGTTTGGCTAAGCAAAGTGCGCCAATGTCGTGAGGAAATGGATTATATCCACCAGCGCATGGAGGACACCGGAGTCAGCACTGCCCTGGTGTTCGACATGAAAACAATCGAGCGCCCCACGGCTCGATGGAGGTCATCGCGGAGGTACTCTACGTTGCCGTACAACACAATGTGATTGTTGCGGTCAAACGCCTGCTCAACGATGTGATGAAAGCGCGAAGCGATGATATGAGCTTACGCTGCCTGTTTCGCGAAAATTCCGCGTTGATCGCGCGGAAGGTTGTGGAGAGGACAGGCAAAACTGGTGAATATTACATTGCCAACACCCGGAGTGAGTATCGTGCCATCTGGCGCGCATCTCTCGGTGGCGGCTTGTTAACCGTGCTTACAGCGGCGATTAAGATGCGCATCAGTGAAGCAGCGCTCCCACCATTTGCCGAAGGCATTCTGGCGAGTGTGAACTATGCAGCGAGCTTCATATTACTGCAGTGTTTCCACTTTGCACTCGCCACAAAGCAGACTTCAGTGACTGCGGCGACTTTCGCGGGAATCGTGCGCACTACCTCTGGGCGCGAGCGGCTCGACAGATTGGTGGAGTACTTCAGCCGCATCACACGGAGTCAGTTAGCGTCGGCTGCAGGAAACTTACTGGCGGTTTGCCTCGGATGCATCGCTCTTGCTCGCCTCTGGATGCTGCTCTTCTCCCACTCGTATCTGAAAATTCCCAGCGCCGAGTATATCTACAAAACCCTAGACCCGCTGGCTTCCGGAACGATGATTTACGCAGCTCTGACCGGCCTAATTCTGTGGATTTCGGCACTGGCCGGGGGATGGTTTGAGAATTTTGCGGCCTTCAATCACTTTTCCGCTGCCATCGCCCAGCACCCACTCGGTTACAAGCTAGGCCAGGAACGGATGAAGAGGCTAGCGAACAATATCGAAACGAACCTGTCGGGTCGGGTGACGTCCGTCGTCCTGGGATTCCTGTTGGGATTTGTTCCGTCGATCGGGCGGTTTCTTGGAATCCCCCTCGACGTCCGGCACGTTACTCTTTCGACTGGAACCCTGGCGCTCGTCAGCAAGTTTTGGAAGGCATTCTTCGCTAGGATGGGGTTCAACAAGACTTGCACACCATCGTTGGTGTATGGACGAAGTATAGGCAGTTGAATATGTCACCCGATACACTTCGGCCAGGTCCATAAGGAGGTAGCCGTGAGTCCCAACCCCCACGATTTCCATGACCTGCGAAACAGGATCGTGAATCTGGAAAAACAGAATCGTCGCCTCAAGCGACTCGGAGCAGTTGCGCTGATTGGCGTCACCTTGGTTCTGGTGATGGCGCAAGCCCCGTTAAAGAGGCGCGTCGAAGCGAACGAGTTCATTCTGAACGATAGCAGTGGAAACGTACGTGCGAGATTATCTGTGGCTAATGTCGGTCTCAATAGCGTGCCCCAGATGGTGTTTCTCGATAACAAAGGACAAACGAATTTGGAACTCGACGGTGCGAATGGGCTCTTGGGCGGGTCAGTTGGGATTTTTGACCAACAAGGGGGCCATGTCGGGGGATTTCTCGCTAACAAAGATGGGGGCCATCTCTGGCTGTCAAAGCGAGAAGGCAGCGCTTCGAGAACAGAGGTAGGACCTGTGTCGGTAGAAATATCCGATGAGGAAGGATTCTCAGCAACCTTGGGAACAGGGAACCTCATAGCGAAGACGGGCGAAACTCACAGGACATCTGCGGCCTCTCTCATTTTGGGGGACAAAGACAAGCACATAATGTGGAGAGCACCGTGACCTCGAATCGAGCGATCAAAAAGCGGAAAATGGTGGCAGGTTAGGTACCCGCCGGGTGAGGGACGGTGGGTGTATTTTCGCCATGGAAGTCGCATGTTTTGTCGTGCTGCCCACAAACACTGCTTCGCACATGGGCGAAGTCAGGCCAGCTGTCTAATCTACGAAACGAAGCCATATAGACGCTCCCTTAAAACAGCGTTGTGCCAGTACTGAACGTGTGCTGCAAGAGGAACGGTAGCCTCGGTGTCGATGACATTTTGAACGCAAGGAGGCTGGTTTGGTGGTCGATTCGGGTCATCGTAGTAATTCAACTCACCACTGATAATGTCCCTAGGCGACCAAATGTTTACCCACTCAAACGAAGGTGGACGGTAAAGCGCATAGTCAACAATCAAAGGCTGAACTGACGCAGCAAGTTGCTCGCGAATCCAATCTTGCTCATTTTTGGGCTGCATTCGGAAAATGAAAGCAGTCTTATCAAGCGGCGATCCGAAGGTGATGAGAGCTCGCGTGCGATTGACCACGTCGCGACGCCCGGCCGACGGCGACACGTTGTCGAGATTGATTAGTGCGTTTAGAGTGTCGTAGGCGAGAACGGAACCCAATGAGTGACCCACAAAGAGAATCTTGCCGTAATTTGGCACTGCGAAGTTTGGCTGACCGAATCCGTAGACAACCTTCCCGACGTCCAAACCGACCTTCTGAATCCGGTGACGCAGTTCATCGAACTTACTGTCCTTATAAGGTGAGATGTAAGCTGCCACATCACCGACATACTGAACGATGAAGTAACGGGCGACCAAAGCTTCAGCGATGAGCGCAAACCGTGCCAAAAGCTTCCCCAACGCCCACCACCAGGCCTGACTGAAAATCGATGCCTGGAGCAGGGTTGCATGCTCGGGAAAAAACGGAACGAGCCATCGGAGCCAGTCATGCAGGTTCGCCACCGAGAACGGCTGCGCGATCACCATTTTGTACTGCTGTGCCAGCTCCAAGATGACGAAACCAATGATGAAGAGCTGTAGTAAGAGAAAAGCCAAGACGCCGATTAAGGCGAAAAAGGTGGTACGCGAAATCTTCATTTCCTTCTTGGCTCCGAACATCCAGCGCAGAAACGTGCGGGATGTGAAAGGCGCGCTGTAGCGTAGACCGTTCCACGCGGCTGCGAGTAAGAATTGGACAGTGTCCCGGTAGGTAACGCGGCCTTCCGTTAGAGGCGCCCAGTAGGCCTCGTAGATGTGAACGGTGTGCTCGTTGTTCTGGCTGTCGGTCCACGAAAGCTCTGCTCGCCCGAGAAAACTATCATTGTGGTTTGAGACATGGACCTCGACGTCCCGAACTCTATTTCCTTGTTGCCTTGCTTCATGGCGAATAGCCTGTGCGACCGAACTGATCGTTTCATATCGGACCTGCTGACCCATGCCGTGACAGACGAGCACAGCTATCGGCCCAGATTTTCGTCCTCTCGGCTGGTCGAGAGGGGAGTCCCAAAGCGGCCCGTAGTGGATGAGTGGAGTGCCGACAAGCCTTCGATCAGGGAGGGTTTTCGCCTCAGTTGAGGACTTCAATCTGCCCATCTGCCGGCCTTCCGAACCATACTCATGCAAGCATGCCTGCTTCGTTCATGGCCCCCCTGAGTCTTTAGATGATCTGGTTGGCGCACCAACCCGCGTTTTGCATTTTTAGGGTCTCAACATGTACAGGTCCACGCGGCCATCGTAGGTTGGGACGAAGAGCCTCCCGTCGGCGACGACCGGGGTGCAGAACTTGCTGTGCGTGAAATTCACGCCGATTCTGGCGGTGTCCCACAAAAGCTTGAGGCGTGGCGTGAAAGGATCAATGGGGGTCGGATCCAGATTTGTAGCATCATAAGCTCGGGCGATTCCGGGCACGGGGTCGTGATTGGCGTCGCCATCGATCGGCGCCAGCGCCCATACGATTCCGGTATTCGGTGCCTGGCCATTCGAAGAAAGCGCCAGCATTCCTCCTGGCATGCCGCCGACTCCCTGCGGGCTGGCCGCCAATGCGGCGGAAGCGACCTCCGCGCCCTTTCCAACAAAAGTCAGTACACCCGTATTGGGGTTGAGCTTCCAAGCTCGAAGAGATTCGTTTTCTCCCCACGTAAAGATCATCGGGCCCGCCGAACCGTTCCAGTACACGGGTGATCCGTGAAGATGATGCGTCTTGCTCGGATTCCCTCCCGTTCCTAGCTGAAAATCTATGTTGGGTACGGCGTTCGGCAAACCGATTCCGTTATACGTAACGTAAATTGGCGGCGATTTCAAAACACTCAGATCGCCCACCTTCTTGCCCAGAGTGTGGCGATCCAGGATGTAAAGAAGCCCGTCTTTTCCTCCCCCTAAGACGAGGCTGTTGTCGGCAGGCAGCACAGGAGCTGCCGACCCGAGATCTTGATCTCGGTAGTCGTAATTGTTATCGGTCTTCCTTTGCGAATCGAGAAACGGGATAAACCAATCATCGAGCGTCAAAGAGCCTTTGCCCCCTCCAGCCTTTTGGTACTTGAGGCGGACGATAGCTTCGGCGAAATCGGTCTTTCCGTTAAAGTCCTGAATGGCGTTCTTGTGGTCTTGCCGATATCCACCGTTCGCCGTGATGGCGTAGACGTTGCCCTCCGCATCGGCCGCGGGGCCTTGTGACGCATGCCATATTCCGCCGCCAAAGGTGCTCGGAGTAGAAACCCAGGCGGCCGTCTGCGTGAACGAATCGATATCTACAGCGAGCATCCACCCGTGCGGAGCGCCCGGCGCCTCGCCGCCCGTCGTTGCGATGAACAGTGTCTTGTGCGGGCCGCGCAGAGGCACCAAAAGCAAGGCCGCTCGCTGTTTCTGACTTTGCTGCATTTGAACAGGAGCACCGTGATGCCCGGCGACAGTGTTGCCTTGGGCGTCCTTCAATTGCGCCTGGAGCTGGATCGGCTGTCCAACCGGCTGCATCGTGCTGATATCGATTTGATGGGCAAACACCCCGAGCTTTCCGTTCGCGTCTACGCGCCAATTCACGAAATACATCCTGTTCGCATCCAGATCGATTACGGGCGTACTCAGGATGCCCCAAAGAACGTTGATTCCCCAGTTGTCGATGACCGTCGACGTGGGACGCGGGCCTTTAGGGTCGTGTGCCGGCCGAAATGGCGTCCCAAGTTGCGGCGTCTTCCATACTCCATTTCCATCCACATCAAAGGCCCAGATAAAATTGCCCATGGATGCAACAAATAGGACGTCATGTTTCTTTCCGTCCGGCATTTGAAGACTTGGCACGTACAGGGGTTGCGCTTCGATTCGCAAATCGTCCTTGAAATTGCCGTCGAGCAGATCAAAGCTGCGAACGCGCACTAGGCCCTTGGCGGCAACCAGGGCAGGAGTAAGTGTCGTTTCGTTGAGGTTTGCTCCAGTTCGACCGTTGTCGTATGACCGTGTCACCACGGGAGTCGCCATAGCTGTTCTCCTTCGTCGAAAAAGTGCGATTCGCTCGTCGCTGGGCGCGACGGCCTTCAGCTCGGCAAAAGAAAGGCGAGGACCGCAAGTCCCGTGCCAGCGAGAAACGCCCAGCGTCGCGATGTGAGTGGCCTGACAACATCCGATACTCGAAATCCCAGCCACGCAAGCAGGCCGCTGGCGAGTCCGGCAAGCCATAGTGACTCTACCGGCTCGACCGATCCCGCGATTCCAGCCACGAAATTATCCACACTCAACAGCAATGGGACCAAGACGAACAGGAACCGCGGTCTCCAGTCATTTGTAAGGGTGGCTGCGATGCCGCCAGCCAAAATCGCCGTTCCCAAGACGGCGCCGAATTGGTCACGATGAATGTGCCATCCAAGGTGCAGCGATAATCCCGCGGCTGTCGCGCACAGGTCGCACACGGCGAAAGTGAAAGCAAGCGTTCGCCTGGCGTCGCTCGAGACTCCGAGAAGACCCATGCCCAGGGCGGCGAAAAAACTGTCTATCGAACAAAGAAGCGAAGAAAGCATCTTCTTTTCCCTTCACGCCAGGCGAAAGGCGCGATTAGTTGTCGTGCCCATAGAAGCCCGTCAAGACGTCCGAGGTGCGGTAAACTTGGCGGTCACCTTGTACCGAGGCGATTTGTTCTGCGCCGGTGTCCCGCTCGAGGTCACAAAGATTGAATGAAAGCCCTTGGTCGGCGTCTTTGCTTCCGTGACCGAGCCGACCGCGTCAGCTTTTGCGAACTTCTTTGAGATCAATATGTCACCGTTCGGCGACTCGACATCGAGCTGGATCGCAGTTGTGGGCGTCCAGGCCGATGCATCGAAAACGAGTCGGATTTGAAGCTGGGTATTCGCATCCACGAAAATCCGACAAACCTGCACTCGCTCATTCTCGACCGCAGGTTTGATGTCCAGATCCGATGCGCCTTCGTACTCCTGCGTCGTGACCTTGGGGATGGGCAGGACGGGCTTTAGTACGGACCTCGCGTAGCACACATAGCCTTTGCCGTTGTCATTCTTCGGGATCACGATATCCGCCTGAGAATCGGCCCGTGTAGTTACGATTGGTCCATGTCCCGTTAGTTCGTGAAGCTGCGTGTTTGCCGGGAAGCCGGTCTGAACCGTAATGGAGCGACTGCCGTTTGCATCTTTGTTTAGCCCGACGAGCAAGTGCTCGCCACCTAGCCGTTCGAAAGCAAAAACTCCGCCGTCCTTCCATCGTTGCAGTGTTGGTCCTTGCCCAAATTCCTCGTGAATTTGAATGAGTGGGTCGATCTGGGGTTTCAGCCCGAAGCAGTTTGCGTCGGTGCTGTAGTCGCGATAAAAAACGGACGGATAGCCCTCTGAAGTGAGGATGTAGGCGTAGGCCAGCATCTTATTCCTTACGATCGGGCCGCCGATCCCGCCGCGATCGGTATCGTGGTTTTCGACAAATGTCACCGCTCCCAACGGATCGATACCCGCCAGGCCCGCGTGATCGAGTGTGGACATGTCGAAGCTGTCTGGACTGTTGCACATGTTTTTCAACGCGAAATGCAGCGGGAAGTCAAAGGCCGCCGAGCGATGCTGCACGGCGCCTGCCCAATTTTCAATCAGCTGCAAGTTGCCGTCGGCGAACTCGGCGACCGCGAACTTGTTAGCCATTGCTCCGTGATTGAGAAGCCTCAAAACAAACTCGGTAGAGACTCCTTTGGCGTCATCCAGACGATAGCCCTGCAGATCCAGCGAACGCGTCAGCCAGTCAGCGGCATCGAGTAGCCCGTTGCTGCAGTGATCCTTGGGGACGCCGTTGATCGGTGCCAAATCGCGACCAAATTGAAATTGGTCGCTGAAGACGCCAGGGTCCTCAGGCACATGTGGATGGAAGTCTCCGGGGCCCTTCGCGAATCGGCCTCCTCCATCGACTCCAAAAGCATCGAGGTATCTGAAATTGAAGCCTCCGTCGTCGCCATCGCGCTGGTTTTCCACCAAATCCACGTAGATGTCTATGCCGTTCGCTCGCATCATGGCCGCGCAGCGCTGTAACAGCTCGCGCGTACCGTATCGGGTGGGCGTCGTCTCTTTCTGAGGTTTCGAACCTAGATCATAATCATCGAAAAGGTCGTATCCGCTCGAGAAAGAACCCGAGGCGCCCTTGAGCGGCGGAGGAAGCCAGATCGCCGTGAATCCGGCCTTGGCCAACGCCTCGGCTTGCGAAGCCAAGTGATCCCACCAGAAGGGGACGAGCTTGTTACCATCAAGCGGCGAGGGAACCCCGGCGACGCGTCCTGGCGCGAAATAGAAGCCTTGCAGCAAAACACCCATCGATCGATCCCGAACAGCGAATAATTCGAGCGCCTCAACTCAGCGGCGGGTTTCCGAGAGCATAATTGACGAAATCCCTGAGTCTATAATCCGATTTCGCAGGCTTCCAGGCAGGTTCCAAGCTGAGCAGTGAGTTGTTGTCACCGAACATCAAGCCGAGGAAAACCTCGCCTACGATCCTACCCCCGACATCGCCGAGTTGAGGGGTAGTGATGGAAATGTTCTCTTGTACTGGGATTTGGGCCTTCGTTTGTTTGTTCATTGCTTCTGCGAGGATATAGGTCCACAGGGGGCAGTTGTTTTTGAAGACAGGGTCAACTTGGTCAATGCTGATAATCGCTGGATCACTGGGGTCCGGCTTATCCACGCCCTTTCCAATACGAATATCCTTATCCTCCAGGGGTCTAACTCCCATGGCCTGCGCGACGTGTTGTCCCGAGGGAAGTTCTAGACGCCAACCCCGGAGAAGATTTCGCACGGGCAGGGCCGGCGGCGGGGCCGCCACGACGGACGGAATCGGAAGATTGGAAAGGGCAAAAACGACCGAAGTATCGATCCGGTAAGCGAACTGCAGACGCTTCTTGTTCTGGTCCGCTGTGCCGTCGTAGATTCGCTTGTCGATGTCGATGAAGCGCCCCCAATCGATGGCCCTGTTGGACACGATTGAACGAAATCCGCTGAGATCGTCCTTGAAACCAGCCTTTTGTGCTTCTGGCGTATTGAAAATCGGAAGGAGGGTTGAATCGTCTTCATTGAGCCGGTATCCCGGGCGCACCATTGAGTGGCCGAGGCGGTAGGCGGCCACCGAGAATTCCACCGGCATAAAGGGTTCATTTTTCCAATGAAAGAACTTGAGATTTTTCTGCTCGTATTTTCCATTCGTCTTCAAGCTATCGAGAATATCGGCCCGAATGATGCGCGGGAGAAAATCATGGAGGATGACGTATTGGTAGTGGAATCGGACAAGCTTTTGGATTTGGTCGAAGGTTAATGTGGGGTTGTCTTCTACAGTCCGATTGTGAAAACGGTGGAAAAGGCCCTGCAGCTGCGAAACGATCGTGTTTTCGTCATTGCGCGCGTCGCCGATGAGCGCGCGAGCTGGGTTGGCCGCGTTGCGCGGTAAATCCGTGGCTTGGAAGCCGGTGCCGGTGAGAGGATTGCCCAACAAGAACGTCCTGCCATCTGTGTTGTACAGGTAGGGCTGATCGTCCGGACCCCGCCCGTAAATATTGTCGAGATCGAATGCAGGAGTCCGAAAATCTGTCAAGGCGTCCGGGTCATCCTGCATTTGCAAACTGCTTGCGGGATCGAAGGTGAGATCGTGGTCAATAAACTGCCCGAGGTATGTGTAGAGGGCCGGGATACCGCTCTCCTCGGGGTCTTTTCCGTCCGTAGGTGGGTCAAAGGTAGCGGACATTCCGCTTTGATTTGCGTTCTGGAACCCAAGCTTGGTCAGATTCCGGACGTTCTCGTCATCGGTCTTCCCAAATTTTGCCGGTGGTAGCGACCGAAAGAGCCGCCCAAACCGGCCTTGAAACAAAGGGGAACTTTTCGCTGACATTAATCCGCGAATTGGTGTGCTGTGCCGTTGTGGCATAGGTTACCTCAGTGTTGCGAACGGTATTTTGAGCAAAACCCGAACGGGCTTGGCTTGAGAAGCGACGGCGATGCGTACTTCCATGGCGAGCAGCGGCGCGAAACCACTGATAGGCAAATCATAGACCCGCCTGGAGAACAGGAGTGTGACGGCCAGTCCACCAAATGTCAAGTTAAAGTATCGTTACGGACCCTGAGTAGATCGGCGTTTCATTGTGCATCCCATTCTGGTATAAGCACTGCTCGCTGAGTTGCTGACTACCCGTACTGGATTCCGGCATGGAAAAACGAACCTGCATCGTGATCGGCGCTGGATTGGCCGGACTTGCCGCGGCCCGCGTGTTGTCGAAGGCGGGGTGGAAGGTTACGGTTCTGGATGCCAGGGATCGGATTGGCGGCCGCGTTTGGACCCACCGATTCGAAGCCGCCGAGGGCGCGAACCACCTGTACTGCGAACTGGGCGGGGAATGGATTGGGAGGGGCCACACGCACGTGAAGGCCCTTTGTAAGGAGTTCTCCTTAGAGCCATTGAAGCGTCATGCTTTCGATTTTTCGTTTCTGGAGGCCGGCCGGATCACGGACCGATTCAAAGTCGGGGCCTGGCCGTTCTCGGACAAGGCTGCCGAAGCGTTCGCGACCCTGCGAGAGGAGGCGAAAAGCTGGAGTCCGCGAAGCCAGGAGATTTTGGATCGCAAGGACTGGTGGACCATCCTTCGGGATCGCGGATTCACTCGACAAGAACTTCTGCGCAGAGACCTGATGGATAGCACCGATTTCGGAGAGTCCATTCGGCAAGTCGGCGGGTTTTCAGCGGCTGCTGAGTATTTTACGGGAAATGCGAACGACGAAATGGATTTTCGGATCAGCGGTGGGAATATCAGGCTCGCCGAGAAATTACAAGAAGCAACCGAGCGGCGCACCGGCTCGATTCATTTAAATAACGAGGTCAAAAGGATTCGGCAGGACTCGGGCAATGTGCGCGTGACTGTTTCCAAAGGCCACATCTACCAGGCGGCCTTCTGCGTTTGCACGGTGCCCGCGCGGAGTTTGACCGATATTGTTTTCGATCCACCACTGCCCGACGATCAATGGGATGCGGCGAAGCAATTGCAATACGCCCGCATCATGAAGACCGTTTTGTTATTCGGAGAGAGATTTTGGATGAACGACAAGCATACAAAGTTCTCTTGCTTTACCGATGGCGCCTCCGACTTCATGTTTGATTCGACTCTATACCAACCCGGCGTGCATGGAATTCTGTGTAGTTACGCGATTGGCGATAAGGCGGATGACCTCAGCGCTGTGAACGACAACAGTCCCAGCGATCTCCAGGCACTCATCGAAAAAGACCTTGCTGCGATTTTTCCAGGTAAGAGACCGAAGGCCTTGGCGATTAAGGCGCAGCCATGGCAAGCGGACGAATACACGCAGGGAGCTTATGCCCTATTTAGGCCCGGGCAATGGTTCGGTATCCGAGCGATTCTCCAAGAGCCACACATGCGCGTGTACTTCGCCGGCGAGCATTTGGCTGATGAGCAGGGATTCATGGAAGGAGCCCTCGTAACGGGGGTGCAGGCCGCGGCCAGTGTTCAGGAAGCTAGTGAATCTCCACTCTTGCAGAAGAGCGGACATCCCGCCATCGCCTCCCGACTGCAGAGGAAATATCCTCGAGCGTAGGTCTTCTTCAAGGACCTCTCTGGGAATATATGCAGTAGTCCGCGGTGTCAACGTTCCGTCACGGTCGAAATCTCAGCGTTTCTTTCGCGGAGGAGGAGGCGATGAACAAGTGGTTTCTCGCACAAAGTGAGGTTCGCCTCACTATGCTTATCCTCATAATCCTCATAGCGATGTTCGTCGCCTCTGCCGACGTTTCGCTACCTCTCGGGGCCGACACGCTGTCTAGCCAACAACAGTTTGCGCATGACGTCTACAAGGAACTCCTTGAAATCAATACGGTCACGGCCACAGGTGACACCGGCAGGGCCGCCGACGCGATGGCAGCGCGACTTCGCGCCGCCGGTTTTCCCGAATCCGATGTCCATGTTTTTAAGCCAGCGCCGGGCAAAGGCAACCTGGTCGCCATACTGTCTGGTACGGGAGCGCGCAGGCCGATATTGCTCGTCGCGCACCTAGATGTTGTCGAGGCGCGACGCGAGGACTGGTCGTTCGATCCCTTCAAGCTTATTGAACAGAACGGCTACTATTACGCCCGCGGCTCTAGTGACGACAAATTTATGGCGGCGACTTTCGTCTCGAACCTGATTCGTTACAAGCAAGAAGGTTACAGGCCCGATCGGGATATCAAAATGGTCCTCGAAACGGACGAAGAAATTCTCGATCGCTACGCCGTCGGCATGCAATGGGTCATCAGGAATCATCGTGATTTGATCGACGCTGAGTTCGCGCTCAACGAAGGCGGAGGCGTGAGCACACGAAATGGAAAGGCCTTGCGCAACAACATTCAGATCAGCGAGAAAGTTCCCTGCGACTTCAGCCTTGAGGTGACGAATCCCGGCGGCCATAGCTCGGTCCCTTCGAAAGACAATGCCATTTACCATCTTGCGGGCGGGCTCGTGCGCCTCTCGCAATTCGATTTCCCAGTAAAGCTGAACGACACTACGCGCAGCTGGTTCCGGCAGGGCGCAGCGTTCGAAGAGAAGCAGGCCGGCGCGGACATGCTATCGGTCGCCTCTGCGAATCCCGATCCGGCCGCCATCGCTCGTTTGTCCGCCAAGCCTGCTTACAATGCGGAACTGCGCACCACCTGCGTTGCTACGCTGCTGGCCGGCGGCCATGCCGATAATGCCTTGCCGCAACGCGCGCAAGCTACGGTGAACTGCCGCGTGCTGCCGGGCGAATCCATCGACGACGTGCAGAAGGCGCTGACGCGTGTTGTCGACGACAAGCAGATTGCGGTCAAGCCCACGTGGATCCACGATCAGAGCCCGCCGTCGCCGCTCAGCCCCGAAGTTTTCGGAGCGATCAAGCAAGTGACTGCGCAAATGTGGCCGGGAATTCCGGTAATTCCTGCCATGAGCACCGGCGCAACCGACGGCAGCTTTCTCCGCAACGTTGGCATCCTCACGTACGGCACCTCCGGCGTCGCTATGGAAGTGGACGATATCCATGCGCATGGCCAAGATGAACGGGTATCCCTTAAGTCCTTCTACGACGGCCAGGAGTACCTTTATCGTCTGGTGAAGCTTCTGGCCGGGGGCAAGTAAGTTCGTGCACTAGCCGGCAAACGCGCCGGCACAGTTTTCTAGGCCGTTTTCGTTTTCACGTCCATCCGTTGCGGCATAAGACCGGGAAGCCTTCCAGACACGCGCTGGCCAAACGCACCGCAGAGGAATTTGAGGAACTGAATCCATAGTGTATGCCTGACCTAGCTCTGATCGCCCGTTGCCCTGTCCCTGATTGCCCGGAATAGGGCGGGCCGCACGCACAGATCGTTAGTCGCCGCGCTCTACCACATGTTTTATCCCGGCAGTGATCAATATTTTCCGCAAGGCGCGCGGGAATATTGTCGCGCCGACGCTTGCCACAAAGAGAACATCCAACGAGGGTGAGCAGAAGGTACTCTCTGACGTAGCGTTCGCCTTGGCCCACCTAATCAATCCTCTCGTTACTAGTCATAGCTGCGCAGTGCCAAAGCCTCATCTGCGTAGATTTCAAATATCTTAGACAGTTGTGTGAGCTTAAGCATGTCGTAGATCTTGGGAGAAGGATTCAGCAATTTCACCTTACCCCCTCTCTTCTTGGCCAAGATGTACGCTGCCACAAGTTCTCCGACCCCGGCGCTGTCGATCCGACTTACTTCGCGGAGGTTGAGAATGATTTGGCGTTGATCATTGTTTATCAGTTCTTGGAAGGTCGTGCGAACAAGCGCGCTGGATTCGCCGAGCATGATGAACCCCTTGAGGTCTACAATGGTCACGGCATCAATTTCCCGAAGCGTGACGCTCGATCTTGGCATTAACTCTTGCTCCCTGATCTATTCAGCACGAAATTGAGCCCGTGTCCATGCGCCAGTGGTCGACTGTTTCCATTTGTTCCGACCTGCCAACCAACGACGGTGGATGGAACTCCGCAGGACCAAGTGTCGTGGGGAACACGACCTAACCATTGACGCTTCTATTGAAAGCGATGCTTCCGTGCACCTGTCAGTTCTGCCAGCGCTGACAGGACTGACAAGAGGATTCAGCGCCTCTGATTTGCAAGGCGGCCTGCAATTTGGCGCGGTGGGTATGAGCTTAACTAGCTGAAACTTGCCAAAACGATTTGGGCAGGGCTTATGCTTTCAACACACGAGCATTGCTGCCGAGCCTTCCACACACGAACCGAAACGGCGAACCACCAGCGATGGACGAAGTTCTGTAACTCATTGAAAGCTTGGAGCTTTGGAGCGCTTAACCAGGGGGCTCCCGGTTTGAGTCCAGGAACTTCTCTCGACAATCCCGCTTTCGTCCTCGCTGATCAGGCCCATTGGTGCGTGGAAGCTTCGGCGGTTGCGATTGAGCGCCCAATCCAGGCGAAAACGAATAAGGCGGCTCCGCCGCTCCATGCGCCTAGGCTGAACGTTCCCGAAAGATATGTGCGATCACGATACCCTCGCTTTCCGTGTTTCGAAAAAATGGCTGGCACGATCGTTGTAGAGTGCACAGAAGATCCCTTCTTCCCAATCACAGCTTGCGGTAGGGCCATCGCCGAGGGCGTCGACTCGTCCCCGACCAGTCGAGAGTCTGGGCGGCCTTGTAGGGGAAAACCGGCCTGAGCCACCGCTTCCATCTCAGCTGGCTGTTCCCGGCGAGCTGTGCTTAAGCTGAGACGTTCGGAAGGTTCGCTCGCCAAGGAGCAGCCAAAAGAGCAAAGCGGCTGTCGCAGAGACGGCAGCGGTGACTGTGACCACCAGTGGATAGCCAAAGCGAAGGAACGCCGCTCCAGCCACAAGCATCGCAATGGCCTGTGAGCCGTTGATTGCCAGAAAGTTGAGTGCGGATCCTCCGGCGCGGTCGCTGGGCGGCAGCCGATTCATCAAGAGACTGTATAGCGCCGGCTCACTCATCCATTGGAACGCCACGTAAGTCATATACATAACGGCCGCGGCCCAGGTTGCAGATACACAAGCAAGTCCAGCGAGAGCGATTGCCGCTGCAATCTGCGCACAGGCGATTCCGTTGACCAGACCGCAGCGTCGAAACAGAAGCGGCGCCGCCAGGATTGCGAGCAACTGAGGAATATGTGAGATAGAGTCGATAGTGCCAATGTGCTTGAGAGACATTTGCCAATACCGCGAGAAATAGATCGTGAAAAACGGGCTGAAGCTCCCCACTGCAACGCTCCAAACCGCGATGGCGACGAGAAACCTAAACAGAAACGGATTCCAGCTGTAAGTCTTGCGTTCGTAGGTCGGGCTGGAATCCAGTCGCAGGCGTGAGGCCGGCAAGAGGGCCAAGGCGATCACGCCCGAGGAAAGCAGCAGGCCGATTTTCTTGGAGGCAGCTGCGGTGAACAACGGGCTGATCTGAAGGAGCCACCCGGGCAGGCGCCCACTAATCTGCCCTCCCAGGATTCCGATAGCTACACTCAAGAAGAAGAAGACACTAAATCCCAAGGTGCGGTTCCGTTTGCTCGTCAACTGAGCGATCGCCGGCGAAAGAGCCACAGCCCAGGTCACTGAAAACGCCCCTCCGATAAAAGCGAAAACGAGAAGGAACACCGGAGAAACAAGAGTCGCTCGCAATGCAGAAAGGCTCGAAACGAGCGCCAAGCAAAGAAGCAGGGCTTTTCGGAGCCCGAGGCGCTGCAGCACGATGCCCGCCGGTAGAGTGCCCGCGACGCCGCCCAGAGTCACTGCGCTGGTTATCATCCCTATAAAGTTTTCTTTGAAGCCCCTGTCGAGTAGGTACAGGTTATAGAGAAAGAAGAAAATGTACATTCCCAGGTTGAATAGAAAAGACACGGCAAGGAAGCTCAGAAAGCCCTTGCTAAACTCCGTGGTGGACCACCACCAGCGGAGTCCGCGCCAAAGAGTTGTCGGCAACATGCGCGCGTGGTAGGCAGTCCGCTCAGAGAGATAGGCCACGTATCGAGCGAGTTTCCGAAGTGTCCCGCTCTTTTCCCCATTTCTCAGGGTGGGTTGAATGCGCACATGATCAACGGGCGGAGGCCGGGTAGGAAGAAGCCGTTTCAACAGGATGGCTCGCCTATCCCGCGAGTATTCGAGCAGGCTCAGGTGCAACCAGACAGCGTCTTTGTTCGGCCGGAAGCATGCGTCAAGCGGAGACTCTGCAAATTCGTGAAACCATTTCTGAACTGTTCTCGGTTGGCGATCAATCTCTGTCTGCACCTCTCCGGAAAGGCGGCAGCCAAAGTAGTGGGAGGCAAGACGAAAAGAAATTACTTCGAGCAGGCGGAGCGAATCGTCGTGCAGCTCTTGCCAACTTTTCCACAATTGCTCATTCTTTGCATTGCTGTCGAGGAAAAGGGCTAATTCATACACAAGATGTACGGTCACATGTTCGAACAGGGCATTTCGCAGTATGTTAAGCGCGGAGTAAGCGAGGCTGTCCACCGGAGCGAGAGCGGGGAAGCTTAGGCCGTCCAAGTGGCGTTCGACGCGCCGTGGCCAAAACCGATGTAGTCCTTGGGGGTGGAGTCTAGTGACCTGGCCATTCCAAAAACAGAAATGAACCTCAAACGAGACAGGTATCTCTGGATCGTAACAGTTTCCGCGCCATGTCCAGGGGGCCTTGGGGACCATGGCCTGCAGGTGATCGATGGATTCAGAATTCCTCTCTGCCTCGTAGCCGAGTTTGTAGAGGGCGTCGAGCGCCGGAGGGATCGACTCAGGAGGGCAGTAAACGTCTATATCCGACTGCAGACGAAAACGTGGATGTTCGACGAAACCAGGCCATTGTGCGAAACCCTTGATAACTAAGTGTTCCGCGCCTCTGTCGCGCAGCGCGTCGGTGAAGCGTGCGTAGACGATCTTAATGCGTTCGAATCGTTCCGCGTTGTCAGCAAGGTTTCTGTCGATCTGCGATCGGACCCACTCCGGGAGCTTGTTGCCACAACGCTGCCGCAACGGGATTAATAAACGCGAAACCTGCCAACGGCAGAACAGGTCTTGCCATTCCGAGTCATTCAGGCTTCGCAGGATTTCCGTTTCTTCGCCCTGAAATTTTAGAGCCGACAAAGTGGCAGAGACGTGCGATGGAATGTTAGCCATTTGTTTGATTCGCTGCACCGATGCCGCCCACGAGACGAGCGGTTACTGACCACCGGAAACTAACTCCTCCAAGCAACTCACAGCCATGGCCAAATCGCCGTAACGCAGCTCGAAGATATCGGCTGTGAGAAGTTCCCGCAGCGAAGCCTTCTGCGCTTCGACAACTTCTGGTTCTCCGCAACATATGACCTGCTCAAACCACTCAAGGGCCACTTGTTTCGCAAAAGGCAAGAGACGAGGCGAGCCTCGGTGTCCGCGCCGAAGGAACACGATGTAATTAACGAAGCATTCGGTCATCGTTCGTATCTCTGGCATTCTTGCGGTTCGCAGTTCGAAGGCGACTTCGCCTGTCGCGCGCAAGGTTAACGGACATTGCTTGAGTTCCGGAAACAGTCCCACGGCCGACTGGCGAAAACGGATCTGGTAGGGGTTCCCAACGACCAGGGGACCCTTCCGGCCGCGCACGAGGGAACTGGAATCATCCGCCATGTACAGCCAACCACTCTGCGCGCACGCAAATGCCAGGGACGACTTGCCCGCGCCCGAGTCTCCGCAGAGCAAAACTCCACGATTTCCGAATTTCACGCAGGCAGCATGAACAGGAGTCAAATACAGTCCCAGCAAATCCCAAGACATGGCTTCGAGGAAATGCCAGCGAAGGTAGGTGCTATTCTCAACGGTTGCCCGGGTGAGCCAGGCGAAAGCAAATCCGTGTTTCAAGTCGCTAACAGAGAAATTCTCTGTGTCCGCCACGCAGGCCCGAAGGTTCGACTGCTGCCGATGAACGGGATTTGGCGGGCACTCCGCTGGCCCTCCTTCTAGCACCCCGATTCGCAGCTGCAGCGGTGGATGAGAGAATACCTTTCCGAAACATTCCCAACTTTCCTTGGCGGCTGCCAGTATTTCTTTGGAGTTCGTCGCAATTTCCAGGGGAAAACCGACAGGGTAGAAGACGGCGCGCAGCGGCATTTCGAATGTGTAGAGAAGGGGGTCGAAACGCTGCGTCTCTGTTTCCATGTGGCGTCCTCTCGGCAAGCCGCTCGATCTGTTCTCACTCGTTTCAGCTCTCACAAGCAAAGCGCATGGGAAGCTCTTTCAAGTTAAAAACTGAATTTGAGCGCGAACTGAATAATGCGCGGGTTTGACGCTGTTGATGAAATCACTCCAAAGGCCGGCCCGGCAGCAAGATCGTTGACCGGTTGACCGAACTTCGGTGTGTTAGTCACGTTGAAGAATTCGGCGCGAAACTCGAGAGTGCTGGCTTCGGTCACCGCGAAGTTTCTCAGAATTCCTAAGTCCAAGTTGCGCTGGCTCGGGCCGCGAAGAATGCCGACGCGGCAGTTGCCGAAGCCTGTCCCATCTCCGATTGCTGGCGGAGGCGCAAAAGCATTGGTGTTGAAAAATCCGTTGAGACGCTGGATCAGCGAGCCAGAGGAAGCAGGATTCGCACCGGTGCACTGGCCGCGGCTAAAGCCCACCAGATTGCCGAAAACCGAAGCCGCCGTGCTGTCAATCACAGTGATCGGCAGACCTGATTGAACGACACTGATCCCTGAGAACTGCCATCGGGAAGCAATTCTCCGCAGGAGCTGCGGTCCCCGGTTGGGCTTGGGGGCGGTGTAAACAAAGCTCACGACGAATCGGTGCGTGCGGTCGAAATCGTTCAGCCCGTAGGACTGGCGAGGATCGGTTTGATCGTTCCCCAGGAAGTCAAGATCTAGAGACGAGATTCCTCCTGTGCCACTAGTGAAATCGAGGTCCTTGGAATACGTGTAGCTTGCCTGGAAGTCCAGACCATGACGGAGTCTCTTGATCAGACTTGTCTGTAGCGAGTTGTAGTTCGCAGAGTAAGCGGTTTCACAGATAAAGGAACCACCGGCAATCCCGGCAAACGGCAACCTCTCCGTTACGTTTTCGTTTGTGGTTGTTGTTTCACCATTCACGGGATGCTGCGGAGTAGCGAGGAGAGCTTGATTGAATTGCCGGCATCCGGTGAGGTGCGCAGTCCGAGAGCCAACATAGCCGATTTGCCAAAGGAAGTCGCGGGCCAACTCGTATTGTAGGTTGAGTGTGTACTGTTGCTCGCTCGGACTGGTCACCGAGCGAGCAACAGCTGCCAGAGCCAAAGCGCTTGTAGGCGTGCGAGGAACAAAGATGGGGAACGCGGAGAGGGGAGGCAAGGGTGGGTTAAACGGTTGCTGCAAGGTGGCTGCGGCGTTTTGAGATCCCTGGAGTCTCTGCGTGACCGAGAATGGAAGTTGGCCTATATTCTGGCCTGCCAGCTCCCCTGAAAGGCGTTCGTAATAGATTCCGTAGCCAGCGCGCAGGATCAGCACCGGGCGATCAAGCACCCGAAGGACAAAACCGACCCGAGGGCCGAGATCCTCGTAATCGGAGTTCCACATTCCCGAATTTGCCGTCTTGAGCACTCCGGCAGGCACAGGGCCGCTGTAATTCGCGGGCAAGACAAATCCGCTAAAGCTTCCCTCCGCAGGCACCTGCGACGTGGCGATGGAAGGATCGAAATTCGAGAGTCTTCCGTGGATCTCCTTTGGTGGGCCGAAGTATTCGTAACGCAGCCCCGCGTTTATGGTGAGTCGCTGGGTGGCCCGTATGTCGTCTTGGATGAAACCTGCGTAATCGCTGTAGCGCTCGTCTTTGCGGAAAATGCCAACGCCACCGGATGTAAAAAAGACATTGCTTTGGGCGCTCCCATTTTGACTTCCGCTTTCACCCAGCAAAAAGTCCGGAAAGCTTAGGAAAATCAGATCACCTGCCGGCTGTGACGGCACGACCTCTAGCTGATGTCGCTTGGCCTCCGCGCCGATCCTGATGTTGTGATTGCCGCGGATCAGGGACAGAGTGTCTTGTAAGACGAAGGTATTCGTGTTCTGGAAGTAGAAAGGTTGAAATGGAGGGCCGATCGAAAAGAGGCCGATCACTTGGATACCCGGAATGACAGGCAGCGCGGTCGGCGTTTGCATTCCTACGTCAGCTCCGGTGATTGGGTTCGTGGAGGTCAATGATCCGTCGAACCGCATAAATCCAAAGCGGGCCACGTTGGTTACGTCGCGATGGAAGACATGGGTCTCGGACAGTACAAACAGATCATTGCTGTTGGTTTGACCGCCTCCGAACCCGGGCACTGTCGCCGCGAAGACGTTAAAGGGCACATCTTGTGTGCCGGTTGAGTAAAAGAATCGTCCGGAGAGCTGATCGCTGCCGGAGAAAATATGATCGATATTGACAGCAAACTGATCCTCGCGAAATTTTGCCGGAATCGAAAACGTGGATTCTCCGACTCCGCCTGGGAGAATCCTTTGAGGGTTAGGAATAGCGAAGGCTCCGTTTGGAAGCTTGAAATTCAGAAGGGCCAAGGCGACAGGATTGATGTTAGAACCGTCCGGCGCGATCGCGACTCCGCCATTCACGCCGGATTGCCCTCCGAAGAGGGCCCCTAATGCTGCCGCCGAGCGGTCGTCCGTGAGCAGGGGAAGAAACGTGCTGACCAATGACCCAGCGGCCAGCCCGTTTCGCTGGATCGTGCCTTGGTAAGATCCAAAGAAAAATGTTTGGTGCTTCCAGATGGGCCCACCCAAAGCTCCGCCAAACTGATTCTGCTTCAAAACGGGCCGGGGTTGGCCGTTCTGCTTTAGGAAGAAGTCGTTCGCGTTCAGATCATCGTTGCGGAAAAACTCCCAAGCACTCCCGTGAAGACGGTCGGCTCCGGACCTACTCACCATGTCCACGTTACCGCCCGTGCTCCGGCCATAGCTTGCGTCGTACATTCCGGTCTGTACTTTGAATTCGAAGATCGTGTCGGGATTGGGTACAGCAATTCCAGTTTCGGGGGCAAAGGCCTGGCCGGAAAAGGAGTTTTCCGCAATGTTGTTGGCGTCAACGCCGTTGAACTGGAAATTGTTCGCCGTCGTCTTGGCGCCGTTCACGGAGACATTTTGAGTACTGGCCCCGAGGTTTCCAGCATTGGGAACCTCTACGTTCACCCCCGGAGAGAGAGCTAGGATTTGGGTGAAATTGCGGTTGGACAGCGGCAGCGCAGTGATATCTCTCTCGCTTGTGATCCGACCCAACGTGGAAACTTCCGTTTGAGCCAACTCACTTGAGCCCACGACCTCAATCTGTGTAGACGCTTTTCCCACTTTCAGACTTACGGTTATGGGAGTGGTCTCGGCTACAGCCACCGGGATGGAGGTCATGACCTGCTTGTCAAATCCCGGAGCTTCGACAACCAGTGAGTAGCTTCCGGGAGTAAGAAGGGGAACTCGAAAAAATCCCTCGGAATTCGTTGTCACCCGCCGCGTTTGGTTTGTTTCCTCATTCACTAGGGATACTTGAGCGTGTGCGATAACGGCCTTCGACTGATCGAAAATCTCGCCAGCTATAGCGCCAGTGCCCGGGCTCTGAGCATAAAGAACGTGGGCTGTGAGGAACATCCAAAAGGCGCAAGCAATCGCGAAGGGGCTAGCGAAATGCATGGCCCGCGGGACACGAATGGTGGCAGTGAAGGGCCTGGGTCGGATCCACTTATCGTTCGGGGAGGTGCGGTCCATCGACGGCTCCACAGCGAAAACTCGGGTGGGTTGTCTTTTTTAAAAGGGGCCGTCGGCTGGGTTGTCATGAACGTGTCAAACAGTTGTAAAAAATCTTACGCGCTCTTTTGACAAAGCCCTGACAACAGGTTGCCCGACCAGAAGGTACGGTGAGTGTTGGGCAGCTGAGCGACCCACAGCTGAAGCGGGCGAAACGAACGGCTGGTGACCAAACAAACGGAAAAGGGGACACGACTTGACGGCTGGGTTTGGCGAGAGAGCGGCTTGGTCGCTTGCAATCATTCTGACTCTATTACAACTGATTTCCCCTACGGGACTATCGCAGGAACAAGACAAGGGTCCGCCGGTGATCATCCATATGACCGATGATATGAAGTTCGTTCCAGATCGACTCACCGTGAGGGTAGGCCAGACGGTCGAGTGGATCAATGACGCCGAAACTGCTGGCCCTTCACACGCCGTGACCACAGATCCTGAGAAAGTTATGGATTCAAAGCATGTGTCCAGCCCGATGAGAGCTGAAGCGTTTGATTCAGGAAATATCAAGCCCGGCAAGTCCTTCACGCACATCTTCAAGGTGCCTGGTCTGTACAAGTATGCCTGCCCGCCGCATGAAGCCGCCATGCGCGGCGAAATCACAGTAGAGCCCTGAGGCTCGAAAAATCGCCGGTCTTTGGGGGGGTTGCGTTCAACCGTGCACGTGCCAGGGTGACGGCAATGCCCGTTGAAAGGGAGGATTGATGCGCGACACCGTTATAACTTTTGCCATCTTGGCGTTTCTGTTGTTTTCCCGCCCCGCGCTTGCCACTAGCGACGAAAGTTCTTCGATCAGATCGAACCTGAGCGCAGATCTGGCGGCACAACTAGGAATCCACTTCTTAGACGAGTCGACCACCAAGGTAATCGTCGAGCGCGGAGGACAAGAGTACGAAGTGGACTTAGTAACAAAGCAGGTACGAAGTGTGTCGCGGCCCCCACAAAGTCAAACGCCCATCTTAAAAGCGACCGCTCAGGAAAACGCGCCTGCCCCGACGCGCAACAGCGACCAGAAGGCGAATTCAAAAGGCGAAAAGCAACGTTATTACCGTCCGGGTGATGACCTGGTCTTCACTTTACCCACCGGGCGTCCGATCGACAAGCACTCCTGGGCGCTGAATTTCACGCATCGATTTCCTTACGAAGCCGCCTTCACCGGTCCGGCCCGCGGGGCAACGCTGCTCGGACTCGATGATTTCGCCGTTGCCTCCTTGGGGGTGCAGTTTGGCGTGACCGGTCACCTATCGGTGAGCGCATACCGGTCTCCCTCCGTCATCGGAAGGCCGATCGAGCTAGGAGCGCGGTACAACTTTCTTGACGAGCAGCGGGGGCCACTCAACGCCGCTTTCCGATTTTCCGTGGAAGGCCAAGACAATTTCTCGCGAAATTTCACCGAGAATTTCGAGCTGATCGCCTCGCGTAGCCTTGGGCACCGCGCGCAGTTGTACTTGGTGCCGACCTTCTCGCTGCACAATCGGCCAGTGCTCAGTGCGAAGTCGGCTTTGACCGAGCCGCCTTTCGATCAACCCTGCGGACAACCGTTGGCCAACGGCGTTGCTCCCTCAATGAACGTACAGCCATGCGCGAACACGTTTTCAGTCGGGTTTGGGGCCGCCGTGGACATAAGGCCAACCGTTGCGTTCGTGGGAGAAGTAATTCCTACAGCCGTTAATGGGACCGATCTGGGGATTCACCGGATGCCGTTTTCTTTCGGACTACAGAAGAAGATTTACCATCATGCTTTCACGTTTGGTTTTACCACGGCACCCGGAACGACGACCGCGCAAAGGATCGCGACACGAGCCATCTTCCTTCCCGACCCGAAAGGCGATACACCGAGCGGAATGTTTGTGGGATTCGATATCATGCGGCAGCTTCCATAAGGGGTCCGCGAAAACTATCTAGCAGCAGGAGCGGGGTAGGCTTTTGGGACCGGAAGCGGAGCTCGGCCTTGCGTTTTAGCCGAATGGGTCGATGTTTAGAAACATCGAGAAACGCCTTGCCATGAGGCTAGGAGGAAACTCGCCTGAGCAGTCCAGTGGCGGTACAGCATCCGAGGTAAGGCATGGGAACAGCAAGATGATGGGCTTGGGCAAGGAGTAGTGAAAAGACCAAGAAGAGCTCTAGATACGCAGCCGCTGCCATATCGTCGACGTCAGTTCAGCCTCGTTCATGGTGTAGAAATGTAGTCCCGGCGCACCTCCGGACAAGAGGCGATCGCACAGTTGGGTAACCACGTCCAGGCCATAGCTGCGGATTGAGCAGCCGTCGTTTCCAAACGCCTGCATGCGCAGGCGAAGCCAACGCGGAATCTCGGCTCCGCAACTATCCGAGAAGCGCAAAAGCCGAGGGAAATCGTCGATCGGCATGATGCCTGGAATTATCGGGACGTTGATGTGCACGGCCTGGCAGGCCTCCACAAAGCGAAAGTAGGCATCGACATTGTAGAAGTATTGAGTGATTGCGGCATTCGCTCCGGACTCGACCTTCACCTTGAAATACTCGAGATCACGGCGCGCGTTCGATGCCTGCGGGTGGACCTCCGGATAGCAAGCTACGATCAAATGGAAGGTCGTGCCGGTCACGCGGCGCACGAAGGCGACCAGATCGCTTGCAAACTGAAATTCGCTCGGAGAGCTTTCGGCGGATGGCAGATCACCGCGCAGGGCGACGAGGTATTGAATGCCCTGGCATTTGTATAGCTCGAGCAGCGCTTCGACGTGATGACGCGTCGAACCTACACAGGTTAGGTGAGGAGCTGCGAGATGTCCGGCGGATTGGATTTCTCTGACCGTCTCAAGCGTGCGCTGTGGCGCCGACCCGCCAGCTCCGTAGGTGCATGAGAAAAACGTCGGCTTGCACGAGGCGAGCTGGTTCAGCGTCTTGCGCAGCTTGTCCATCCCCAGCAGCGTCTTTGGCGGAAAGAACTCGAAGCTACACGTTCGCTGCGTTGCCGTTGCTACTCCCAAGGCGGTATCCCTCATTGGACGGCGTGTCTGACCGGAAGACGGCTCTCGACCAGGGCGCGCATCCGGTGGGCGGCCTCGACCATCCCACGAAGCGCTGCTTCCGTTTCTGGCCAGTCCCGGGTCTTTAAGCCACAATCAGGATTGACCCACAGGCGGTCGACGGGAATGACCTGTGCGGCCTTTTCGATCAGCTCGAACATGGACTCTGTATCTGTCACGCGCGATGAGTGGACATCAAACATGCCGGGCCCGATGTCGTGGGGATAGTGGAACCCCCGAAAAGCGTCGAGAAGTTCCATACCTGAGCGAGAGGCCTCGATCGTGATGACGTCCGCGTCGAGTTCCACGATTGCTGGCAGAATGTCGGCGAAATCGGCGTAGCACATGTGGGTATGAATCTGCGTGTCGTCCTTGACGCCGCAAGAAGCGAGCCTGAACGCGCGGACGGCCCACTTCAAGTACTCATCCCCACGGCGCCTCTTGAGCGGAAGGCCCTCACGCAGTGCGGGTTCATCGATCTGGATAATCGCAACGCCGTCCGCTTCGAGGTCAGCCACCTCACAGCGCAAAGCAAGAGCGATTTGCATCGCTGTGGTTTCCCGCGGCTGGTCGTCGCGCACGAAGGACCATTGGAGCATCGTGATGGGTCCGGTAAGCATGCCTTTGACAGGCTTGGCGGTTAGACGCCGCGCGTAGCGGGCCCATTCCACGGTCATTGGTGTCGGCCGCTCTACGTCACCGTAAACGATCGGCGGCTTGACGCAGCGGGAGCCATAGCTCTGAACCCACCCATGTTCGGTCAAGGCGAACCCTCGGAGCTGCTCTGCGAAGTACTCCACCATGTCTGTGCGCTCGGCTTCGCCGTGGACCAAGACATCCAGCCCGAGCTCTTCTTGCTGCGCAATCGTGCGGCCGATCTCCTGCTGTATCCGTTGGCGATAGTCTTCCTGGCTGAGATCACCATTCCGGAAGGCGGCCCGTGCCTTACGAACCTCCGACGTTTGAGGAAACGACCCGATTGTCGTCGTCGGCAAGAGTGGCAAATTCAACCTGGATCGCTGAGCACGGCTGCGAGCCTCGAAGAAGGATGAGCGTTCGAAGTCGCTGGCCACCACGGTCTCCAGCTGATCACGAACGGCCCGGGAGTATACCCGGTCTGAATGCCGCCGAGAATTCGCGGCAGCTTCCGAGCTCTCAAACGCTTCCGCGACGGAGTCGACTCCTAGCACGAGCGCCCGATTCAGCGCGGAAATCTCGGTTAGCTTCTGCTTCGCAAAAGCGAGCCAGCTGTAGAGCTCAGGGTCAAGCATTTTCTCGTGCATGAGGTCGAGCGGGACGTGCAGCAGAGAGCAGGTGGCGGAAATCCAGAGCAGATCACCGAGCTGCTCGTAGGCCGGTCTCAGTCGATCGAGCGCAGCGTGTAGATCTGCGCGCCAGATGTTGCGACCGTCGATGACTCCGAGTGATAACACCTTCAAATCCGGGTATCCATCGAGGAAGGTCCTTAACTGACCGGGCCCGCGGACCAGGTCCAGATGAATCCCGGCGACTGGCAATGACTTAAGCAGAGCCGCGTGCTCCTCGACCGACTCAAAATAGGTGGCGAACAGGACGGCGCACGAAGTACGAGTGAGCGCCTCGTAAGTGGGCCGAAAGGCGTCGATCCATCGTCGGTCCAGATCTAGACCCAGGACTGGCTCGTCTAGCTGCACCCAGTCAACCCCGAGCGCCTCAAGGCGGGCCAAGAGACGTTGATAGTTGGCGATGAGGGGCGGCAACAGGTCGAGCTTGTGCGCAAGACCCGATTTGATCTTGCCCAAATACAGCAGGGTGAGCGGTCCCACCAGGGCTACTTTTGCACTGTGTCCCTCATCCAGGGCTTCCGACGCCTCCTCGAACAACCATTCCACCCCGCCGTCAAACCGCGTGTCGGCACTCCACTCGGGAACGATGTAGTGGTAGTTGGTGTCAAACCACTTGGTTAGCTCCATGGCCGGCTGCCGAGCGTTTCCCCGCGCAGCCTCGAAGTACTGGCGCAAGGTCAGCTCGCGAGGATTGAATCCAAACCGCCGGGGAATGGCGCCGAGATGAGCCAGGGTTTGGAGCACCGAGTCATACCATGCAAAATCGCCCACGGTGACCAGATCGAGGCCAGCAGTGCGTTGCTCGCCCCAATGGCGGGCCCGCAGCGCGCGGCCGACCTCCAACAGCTCGGATTGCTCGATCTTTCCCTTCCAAAAGCCTTCCAGCGCGACCTTCAGCTCGCGGCCGCTGCCGATTCGGGGATAGCCGAGCACGTGCGTGACAGGCATCGTTCAACTCCTGTTCTTCGATTGACCGGTGCCTCCATGGTTGCCTATACTCGCCTATGAGTCAAATGAAAGACAGTGGCAAAAGAAATGAAATTTATTCATAGATAGTGTGCGGGCTCATGCTTGAGATTCGCCATCTTCGAACGCTTATGGCCATCGCCGAAACCGGAACCGTGTCTCGTGCCGCCGACCGGGTGCATCTCACACAGTCGGCGGTGTCCCACCAGCTCAAGGCTCTGGAGTCACATTACGGAGTGGCCATGGTTACGCGAGACGGACAGTCGGTGAAGCTAACGGAGCCGGCCGAGCGGCTGGTCGAGCTAGCGCGCGCGGTCATTGGCGAAATCCAGGCAGCCGAGCGCGACGTGGCCAAGATTGCGGTCAAACCCGTCGGCACGCTGCGCATTGCGCTTGAATGTCATACCTGTTTCGATTGGCTCATGCCCGTTATGGATGTGTTTCGCACGAACTGGCCCCACGTCGAACTGGATCTCGTGTCAGGATTTCATCCCAATCCGCTCGCGCTGCTTGCAGACAATAAAGCCGACTTGGTCATCGGCTCGGAATGCAAATCTCGCCGCAACCTTACCTATCACTCGCTCTTTCGTTTTGAGATCTTGGCCGTCTTGCCGACCGACCATCCCCTGGGCACGAAGCGATACCTCTGCGCGCAAGACTTTGCGGAGGAGACGTTGATCACATATCCCGTGCCGGACGATCGCATCGATCTGATTCACCAAGTACTCAAGCCATCCCGCGTCTGCCCGAAGCGGCGCACGACTGAGCTGACCATCGCCATCGTGCAGTTAGTCGCCAGCCGGCGCGGCGTGGCTGCTCTTCCAAACTGGGGGATTAGCAATTACCTGCGTTACGGATATGTGATCGCTCGGCGAATTGGAAAAAAGGGCCTGTGGAGTAATCTCTATGGCGTGACGACGGAGCATGTCGGGCGGCAGCGTTTTATCCGCGACTTCTTGGATACGGCGAGGCGGGAGTGTTTTGCCAAATTGGACGGATTAACCCCGGTCCAATAGCTAGGCTCGAAGCCCATGGCACTCGCTTCTCGGTTATGGCCTTTCCGGGTAAGGTAGGCACCTCCGCAGGTGCGGAACAGGACTGTAGCTCTTGTAATCCTGTTCCTTACTGAAATCGGCCGAGCCAGCCCGCTCCGAGAGCGAGCTGCGCAGATTGCGTGTTCACAGACAGGCCGGAGGTGTTCTGATAGAACTGACAGGTGCGCTGAAGCCACCGCCTTTGATACATGTGCTCAGTCGCGCACCTCGCGACATCCACACCCAAGCACCTCTCCTCGATCTCCTGGCTGGGCTTTCTAGGGGAGGTGCGTCCTTAAACGCATGGCAACGCGATTGTCGCGTTGCAACGACACGGGATCTCCGAATCGTCCTAAACGTGACCCTGTGCCTTTTTTACCTGACTGTTTCATTTTGAGTGCGTACCGCCACGGGCCCCGAAGGTGTAAGTGACGCCGAGGACCAGCCTGAATCTGTTTTGTCCGGCGCTAGCGAAATGAGTTCTTAGCAGATCTAGGTTTGCCCGAGCGGACCAGTGGGGCGTGAACAAGTACTCCGCCCCTCCGCCCAACGCCCAGGCAACCTCCGTGTCGGACGCAGAAACATTGGGCACGTTCACCTGTTGCACTCTCTGATTCAGGTGTGACAGTCCAATCTGGACCTCACCAAACGGGTTCAGCTTATGCTTGTCCGTCCAGCCGGTGGAAAAAAAGATGCGAGGGCCCGCGAGAAAGCTTTGCATATGGCTATGCACTGAGATCGCGCCGATCGAAGTAAATGTAAACACCGAAAGGTTTGTCCCTTTCCAGCTGGATTCGTAGTTCGCGGCCAGAGTCACGTGTTTCGTGAACCACCAAGCCGCACCAACGTCAAAGCCGTTCGTACCAAGGTCACCGGTTATGTGCGTATATCCGCCACCTAGTTCGAGTCCTTGCGCGGATACTCTCTCCGATGAGCCCAGCAGCATTGTGCAGACTACCAGGACGAAGACCCAGGGCGAGATGGACAGGACAGGGTCTCTGCGAAGTACAGGTCTACGCGAAACTTTGATTCTGGGTTCGATCGGGAAGAAGGGATGCTGGCCGGACATTTTGACACGCCTCCCTGGGTTATCAGACGATCCTGCTAGGGATCGCCCGACAGAGTCACGAGTTTCGATCGCGCCACCCGTGATGCACCGAACCCAGCTCGCATATCCTTGCAAACGCGCTATTTCCCAAAACCTGTCAATTCTCACAGTGCACCCCTTGCCGCCACGCCTCGCTGGGTTTTCTCTTTCTGACCAAGACTCGGCGCAAAGGATTAGATCAGATCGGTGCGTTGTAGCCTGAATTGGCGCCGCACTGACACCGTCACCGGGCGGGCGGAAGAATAGGTGGGGAAGGAAGAGCCGCAGGATTCCCTCGGTTAGGACCGAGCGTTCCTCAATTTCGTCCCACAAAATCTCAAGCCCTTAGAGTTTTCTGTGGCTGGCACGAGTGAACTCTTCTTCAGTGCCGGCAGGCTTTCTACACTTTCTCCGACCAGATACCAGCCGCTGAAGCGCTGGTCGGCACTGCGACCAATCCGACAGATTCTCGCAAAAAGGTAACTCCCTGATCATACATTCCGGTGTGCGGCCACAAGCCAGGGAGCTCAAATCATGCCAGACAAAGTCGAACAGGCAAAACAGATCGCAGACAGCGCCATCGAGCAGCTCAGCCAGGCGCTGGAAGCGGGTCAGAGCGAGAGGCTCAAGGAATACCTCGCCGTGATGGCGCGCTTCAGAAAGTATTCATGGCACAACGTCATGCTGATCGCGTCGCAGAAGCCCAACGCGACCCAAGTCGCCGGCTTTCACGCTTGGCGTAAGTTTGGCCGTTTCGTGAAGCAGGGTGAGAAGGGCATCTTGATTCTCGCCCCAATCCTTCCGGCCGAAAACGATGGGCAAACAGAGCCACACGACCCTTTGGTTGCCGTCAGATTCCGCGCAACGTACGTGTTCGATGTCAGCCAAACGGACGGCCAGCCGTTGCCCGAAATGGGCAGCGTGAACGGCGATCCTCGGGGATATCGGGAGCGACTGGTGAAATTGGTCGCCGAGCTGGGCATCGCCCTCGAGTACTCCGAACAAATCGCTCCGGCGCGCGGCACTTCGTCAGGCGGCAAGATCACCTTGCTGCCCGGCCAGTCTCCGGCCGAGGAGTTTGCGACTCTGGCGCACGAGGTCGCGCACGAGATGATGCACCGAAATGAGCGCCGTGGCGGTACCTCGAAGCGCATCCGCGAAACCGAAGCTGAGGCCGTCGCCTTTGTTGTGTGCAACGCCATCGGCCTGGAAGCCGGTTCAGCGGCGCGAGACTATATCGGGCTGTATGGCGGTGATGCGAAGCTTCTCAGCGAGAGCCTCGAATCTGTCCAGGCAGCTGCAACTCAGATCCTCAGCTTCATCGGCGCCGGTCAATGATCCGTGCCGCCTGCCCAGCATCTGGCGTGCAACAGGGTCTGCACCATCCGATCTAGCCAGCAAAGCGGTGGAATCTTCTGGGTACTTCTGTGGAGGGCCCCACCGAAGCACGCCGCCCATAAAGTCCGGGCGTCGCCAATTCCCGGTTGTAGTACGATTCCTGGCCGCGGACTTTTTTGTCGCGCTGGCCAGTCAGAGAAGCCAGATGGCGGCGGCAGAAAAGGAACGAAAGGTTGCCAGGGCGCGATAATGCTGGCCCGTCGAGGCCAACGGGGTGTTTTTTTCGAAGCAGACTGCTAGCCTCGCACATGCGTTCAATCTCACTGCCCTCGCGGCGCGATTAGCTGGCTAGCCCAAGGAGGCTATGTATGACCTCGAGCAACGCCGATCTCCAACAGATGATCGAGGAACTGGCCGCGCGAGTGCGGCGGCTTGAAGACACGATCGAAATCCAGCAGCTGCAGTCCAAGTACGTCCACTATCTATTCAAACAGCGCTTCGATCGGATCGTGGATGAATGCTTTGCCAAGGATCTGCCCGACGTTTCCGTAGAGTTTTCCGATAGCGGCGTGTATCGCGGACTTGCCAACGTGCGCGAGGTCTACCGCGCTTTTGAGGTAACCAAGACGATGCCGGGATTCTTCATCCTGCACATGACCGTCAACCCCGTGATCGAGATTGCCAAGGACGGATTGTCCGCGCGCAGTCACTGGCTGTCGCCTGGAGCCGCCGGCAGCGACACCTCAGCCGCCTGGATCTGGGGCCCGTTCTATATCGATTATGTCAAGGAAGGCGGGCGGTGGAGGATCGCCCATTCCAACCTGGTGCCGCTGTTCCGAAACAGATATGAAACGAGCTGGGCCCAGGCGGCCGACCACGGTACGGTTCGCGGCGTCCTCTCCGCTCAGCCGCCCGAACCGTCGACCCTGTACAAGCCGTACAACGAGCTGAAGAAACAGTGCGATATTTTCGCGAGTCATCCGCCGCTACCACAGCCGTACTGAGCCGTTAGCAACGCTGCCCATGTTGATGGACGTATTTGATGACCTCGACCGGTGATATCGCGACGAGGCCCTGAGCGACCATTTCGTCCAAAAAAGGAAGGAGTTTCTGCACCTTGTCCTCGGCATCGATTACGCTCACCATGATGGGGGCATCGGAGGAAAACGACAGAAGGTGGCTGCGGCGAATCAGCGTACTGGCCCCATAGCCCTCGACGCCGCGGAAGACGGTGGCACCGGCAAGGTCCAACTCGCGGCACTTTTCAACAATGGCGCGATACAGTGGCTGGTCCTGCCATCGATCGGACTCCCCAAAATGGATGCGAAGCATGGTGGCTTTGCCTTCGAGTTTCATGGCCGCGCCTCTTTCCTTCTTTCCCCTTCCGAGTAGTCATGCGTGTACCGGATGACGTCGATGTCTGAAAGAACTACCAGTCCCTGTTGAACCATTGCATCTAGAATGGCGAAAAATGCACGGAGTTTCTGTTCCGTATCCACAACAGATAACATCATCGGTCGGTCGTGTGAGAGATGGAGGGCCGAGTCCTTGTGAATCCGGCGGTTGGCTCCATAACCGAGAATGCCTTGATACACGGTGACCCCAGCGATGTCATTGGCGCGCATGCTTTCGACCAGGGCCTTGTACAGCGGCTTGTCATGCCATTTATCGTTCTCGCCAATGAAAATCCGCATCAATTTGGCTTTCCCTTCGCGCCTCAGAGCAGGAACCGACGGCCGGGACGCTCCCTTTTTCGAAGCTTCCGACGGTTTAACAACCATGGTGTCCTGCAGTTCAATTAAACCGCTGCCCACCATTTCGTGCAGCTTGGGCAGAAGTTCCTCGACTTTCTGGGGCGACTCAATGAACTCAATTTTGATCGGGAGATTCCCCGTGAGTACCTCAACGCGCGCGGTGTGCATGTGGTGGTCGGCGCCAAAACCCGCGACACCGCGAAGGACGCTGGCGCCGGACACGCCTCTATAAAAAAGAAAGTCGAGAATGGCCGAGTAGACTGTCCGCCCGTGATATTTGTGATCTTCGCCGACGTAAATGGTTACTTTTTTAGCAGGCCCCGCGGTTAGCATGTGCCCTCCTCGAGCTGCACCTCGATTGATCGATGCACGGTTTTCCCAAGTCTGACCCGGTTGGCTTTCCTGCAGCATCTGGGTTCATGTGATCGTCCTTCCGGCGATCACTCCGAGCCACACCGAAGCGAAGCCGACCGCAACGCTTAGAATCACATTGAGTCCGGCCATTAACAATTCGCCGTCTTGAATGCTGCGCAGCGTCTCATACTCGAAGGTGGAAAAGGTCGTGTAGGCTCCGATAAAGCCGATGGGTATGAAATAGCGCCAGTTTGGGCTCCCGTGAATGCGCTCGGCGAGAAGCGTCATGACAAACCCGATAAGAAATGATCCCGTGCAATTCACAACAAATGTTCCGTAAGGGAATCGGGTCCCCACGCGATTGCTGATATAGTCGCCCAGCCAAAATCGGGCCATGGCTCCGAGGAAACCGCCGATGCCAATGACCAGGTACTTGCTCATGAGCAGGGGTGCGATTCTCCTTTCCGAACGTGGGGAAAGTATGTTTGGCAGTCGGTCATGTGCGGATCAAATGGCGCGAACCCGCACAGCTCGTTGGCAATGCGGTTCCCTTCAACGGCTGCGGTTTCAGGTGCCTCAATGTGTCCACGCGGGCACATGTCTACTCCACTCTGCTTATTTGTGGGATCGCTGCCGGGCACATGACTCCGCGACGCGATCCTGGTCAGGAGTCATCATCTGTCCCGGCAAAAAGGGGGGCAGCGGTTAAAGGGCGAACTCCTTCGCCACTGGCGTCATGATACCCGCGAAATGCGGGAAGTCAAATTGCAGTCTCGCCTCCCTGCTGCGCTACATTTAACATCCCGCTCATTTAGATTCGCTTGCGGCCGAAGCGGACCTTGACTGCGTGTCGAGAAATTCGTACCGAGCACGCAAAGAGTCAGAACTAGCATGTATCTTTCTCCCATCAAGATGCATCACCTGAAAACCATCCTGGCTGTCCGATTTTGGCCACATCGGCAGTCCTTGGCCGTTCGGGTCGCCAGCCTTCACGAAATTAGCCCAGTAGGAGGACATCACCTCTGCGAGCCTAAAATCGTCTGCGGTCCAGGGCAAGTCCGGCTTGGAGCTTAGCGTCTCGAAGACATACTCAATCTCACCGGCATGTTTCGAGCCGAACTCACTTGCGGGCACACCTCCCACCAGCGCACCGGGCTTGGCGGCAGGGACTTCCTCAAAATGGTATTGGTAGACGGCTGATCTGGCCGTGTTGCGCTGCATCTCGAGCCATTTCCAGGTTGCGAAAGCGGTGAAATCATCGCCCGCCAGTGTTTCGGCCGAGACAATGGCCTGCTGGTCCGTCTCGGCCGGATAGAGTTTCAAAAACTCGGCCGCCTGATTGCCGAAGCGCCTTAGCGCTTGCTCAGCAAAGCTCTGTGCCGTTGGTTTCCGGGGAGCCAAAAGAATGAGGAATTTGCCTTCATCCGCGTTCCATCCAGCGAGCAATCGCACATGGGTTTGCTTTCCCTGTGAGTATGTCTCTTGCGGATCGGCAGTCAGGAAGTAGCCATCGATGTTGGGAGCGAAGTTCTGCCCCGGCTTCGCCGCTGCTTCGAGCAGTTGATCAGCAGGCTTGGCACGCATTTCGGCAAGAGAGCGTGCGCCAAACGATGCAGCAAATTTCATGCCCTGTTTTTGGGTCTCGGCCACAGGAAGCAAAGGATTGCTAGGCGTGCTCGATGGACTTGAAAAAAACGCGCCGCTTTCTCCCATCGCTTGCTGAAAAAGATCCTTGGATAGCGGGGAAGCCATCAACGCGCTCACAGAAAACGAGCCTGCAGATTCGCCCCCAATCGTGATCTGCCGAGGATCGCCGCCAAATGCCGCGATGTTTTTGATCACCCATTTAAGGGCGGCGATCTGATCGAGGAAACCGTAATCGCCAGAGGCGTTGTGTCCGGATTCTTTGCTCAATTGGGGATGCGAAAAGAACCCGAAAATTCCCAGCCGATAATTGGCGTTGACTACAACAAGGCCTTTCCGAGCCAGGTTTTCGCCATCGTAGCGCGGCTCCGAGGCGCTGCCTGCCACAAAACCGCCGCCGTAGAACCAAACAAGTACGGGCAGTTTTTTGCTACCTGGGTTTGCCCATGCCCAAATATCCAGGTTCAAACAGTCTTCACTCGGTTGGGCATCTCGAAAAAAGATGTCCTCAAAGACTCTTGTTTGCGGGCAAGGGGGACCAAAGGTGTCGGCCTGACGGACACCCGTCCAAGTGGGTGCTGGCTGCGGCGCTCTCCAACGCAAGTCGCCTACGGGCGCCGCTGCGAAGGGAACGCCTTTGAAAATGCGAACCGTGCCTTCGGCGTTCGTCGTTCCCCGTAGGGTTCCTGCGGAGACTTTCACTGGATCGTTCCTCACCATCGTGTTGCGGGCAACGAGCATTCCCAGAAAGGCAACTCCGACAACTGACCACCGCGGCGAAAACCGTGTCATCTGACTTCCTCAGCAGACACTTCTAGCAAAACAATGATCGCTTGCTTTTGCTCGCTTTTCTTGGACAATCGAGAGCCTACCGCCGAAGGCGCGCACATTCCGGTTAGGAGCAGCCATGAAGCCGTTCATTACAAAGGATACTCCCGTCAGCGATGAGGTGCTGCACACGATTGCTTATTTGCCCACCAAGAGCCTGTCCAAAATCGTCGACGACGGATTCTTCCGCAAGCTCAGCGACCAGGACTTCATGCGGCTGGCATTTTTGCTGGCCAACAAGGGATACCAAGAGGGCGGCTCCCCCATCGGCGGGGTGATCATTGATAATGATACTCGCCGCATCCTTGGCAAGGGCCATAACACACTGGTCCAGGAGAACCATCCTTATAACCACGGCGAAACTTCCGCCGTCCGCGATGCCGGCCGCCTCGATTTCAGCCGAGCAACCATGTTCACTTCCCTCAGTCCATGCGATATCTGCGCAGCCCTCATTTACATGCGGCAATTTGAGCGAGTAGTCGTAGGGGATATCACCAACGCTTCCGGAAACGAAGAGTTGCTGCGCAGGAAAGGTGTCCGAGTCGAAATCTTGGAGGAGCCCGAGGGCGTTGCCTTGTACGCGAAATACCGGAACGAAAAGCCTGACCAAGACCTCGAAGATTGGCGGGGCCTCGCGGAAGTCCGCAAAGCCGTAGCCGCCGCCAAACGGGGGTAGATCTGCTAAGCGTCGAGAGCCGCAAAGACGAAGAAGGACCATGGCTTGAATGGCATTTGCAGTTCACCGCGGGACTCAAGGATGGTTCGCTCGCTTCCCATCTCACTTTCCGGCTGCCAGTTTGCGGAATCCAGGACCTTCTCCCATCGGCCTGCTGCAATCGGTAGCGCCAGATTTGCCGAGCCCGCGTCAAAGCGAAAAGCCATAAGGACACGGCTGGAGCTGTACCACCTTTCCACAAGAAGCAGTTTTTGATCGCCCGTTGGTGTCACCCGCATCGACGTCTTATCTAAATGCGCGAGCGCCGGCAGCTCGCTCCGCAAGCGAAGCAGTTCGTGATAGAAATTCCGCAGGATTTGATGCTTTCCCGCGCATTGCATATTCCAATTCAGCTTAGACCTTAAGAATGTTTGCTCGTCTTGGGGATCGGGGATCTCGCCTTGCCAGGCGAAGCGAGCAAACTCTTGGCTGCGGCCACGCCGAACCGCCTCGATCAGTCGGGCATCTCCGTGGCTGACAAAGTATTGGAAAGGCGCTGTTTCGCCATATTCCTCGCCCATAAATAATAGAGGGACATTCGCGGAGAACAGGACCATTCCTGCTGCGAGTTTCAACTGCGCAAACGAGACGATCTGCGCGAGGCGATCGCCATCTCTTCGATTTCCCACCTGATCGTGATTTTGGGAATAGACCACGAAGTGTTCCGCCGGAATGTGTTCGGACGAATTGCCGCGCCGTTTGCGCCAGAACTTCGCATACTGCCCGGAGTACAAAAATCCTTCTCGATAACATTTCGCGAGGCCTAGGAGGGAATCGGGCCGAAAATCTTGGTAATAGCCGTTCTGTTCTCGGGTCAGCAAGACGTGAAGGGAATGATGAAAATCATCGTTCCACACTGCATCGCATCCCGCGCCTCCGTCCTCAAGAGAACGAATGAGGCGCGCATCATTCCGGTGGCTCTCCGGGATCAGGCACACGCTTCGGCCAAGTTCTTTGGCCTTCTCGTGCACCGTGGCGCTCAATTCTTCGAGAAAGGTTCGCGCCGAGGCGTCGACGATCGCATGGACCGCATCCAGGCGAAGCGCGTCGATGTGGTAATCCTCGATCCATTGCAGGGCATTTTCGATGAAATAGCGGCGGACGTGATCACTTTCTGCCTCGTCATAGTTGATCGCATCACCCCACGGCGTTTTGTATGTGTCGGTGAAGTAGGGACCAAAATCGTTCAGGTAATTTCCCTCGGGACCCAAATGGTTGTAGACAACATCGAGTGCCACAGCCATCCCTTGTTGGTGGCATTCGTTTACCAGATTCTTGAGGGCCCGCGGGCCGCCGTACGACGCTTGCACCGCGTAAGGGAACACGCCGTCATAGCCCCAGTTTCGGCCCCCAGGGAACTGCGCAACCGGCATCAGTTCGATTGCCGTGATCCCCAGCTCTTTCAGCGCTTGGATGCGAGGGAGAATCGCGTCGAAACTGCCATCTGGCGAAAACGTTCCGACATGAAGTTCATACAATACGTATTGGTCGAGAGGCAGCCCCTTCCAGCCAGAATCCGTCCAGTGAAAGCGGCCGTTGACAACCTCTGACGGGCCGTGCACTCCTTGTGGTTGATAGCGAGATGCAGGGTCCGGGCGCTGCTTTTCTTTGTCGAGCCGGTATCGATAGAGCGCGCCCTCCCCGATGCCTCGGACGACGGCGCGAAAATAGCCGCATCCGGCTGGCTTCATTTCCACCAGCCCAGGCTGCGCTCGCTCCATGGCCACCTCTGCGCTATGCGCCCGCGGTGCCCAGACCAAAAAGTGGCACGAATCCTCTTCGACCAACATGGCCCCCAGACGTTCTGGGGGTCCTGCGCAGAAGGCCATCTCGGGTCGCCCTCTGATCATCAGTATACGTGCCACATCGTGCGATCGGGTAAATGCCCGACTTTCAAATGCATAAGGCCAGACATAGAATGGGAAGGATGCCACGTGCTTCACAGCGAGTTGCTGAGCCGGATTTGAAAATCGGTGCCCAACGAGAGGCACCGCCACAGCGCCTAACCCTGCCGGAAGGCCGCCGTCGCGTAGTGATCGAGAGACTCTCACCGGAGATCGATTGCGGCCGATTTGCCATCAAGCGGATTGTCGGCGAAACGGTGGTCGTCGAGGCCGATGTGTTTGCGGATGGGCACGACCAGATCGGCTGCGAGGTCCGCTATGGTCTCGAGGGGAGCGAATTGCGATCGGTTCCCATGAGACCTTTGGGCAACGATCGCTGGCGCGGAGAATTCCCAGTCACCCATATAGGGCGCTATTGCTACACAGTTGAAGCGTGGATCGATCGTTTTCAGACCTGGCTTAGCGGAGTAGGGAAAAAAGTCTCCGCCGGACAGGATGTTGCGGTCGACTTGTTGATCGGCGCCGAGTTGATCGAACTTGCTGCGGCGCGAGCCAGCCGGGAGCACGCCGATCTGCTCGGACGATGGGCGCGGAGATTGCGCGAGGCCAACCACCGTGATTCGGCCAAATCCGTTTTGCTAGAGACCCAGCCGCTGGAAGTCATGGCTCTATATCCGGATCGCGATCTGGCCAGCCGCTACGGGAAGGAATTGATCGCAGTGGTCGATCGGGAGAAAGCTCGCTTTTCAGCCTGGTATGAAGTGTTTCCGCGATCCTGCTCCCCCCAACCAGGCCTCCACGGCACCTTGCGCGACTGCGAAGCGCGTCTGCCGTACATTGCCTCGATGGGCTTCGACGTCGTTTATCTTCCGCCGATTCATCCGATCGGAAAATCATTCCGAAAAGGGAAGAATAATTCAGTAGCCGCAGAGCCGAACGATGTCGGTAGTCCCTGGGCTATCGGGTCAGAGGAAGGCGGCCATAAGTCGATCCATCCTCAGCTGGGTACTCTTGAGGACTTCAGGCGTCTGGTTGCGACTGCCAAAGAGCAAGGGCTCGAAACTGCTCTCGATATCGCCTTCCAGTGCACGCCCGATCACCCCTACGTTCGTGAGCACCGCGAATGGTTCCGCGCCCGCCCGGATGGCACGATCCAGTATGCAGAAAATCCCCCGAAGAAGTATCAAGACATCTACCCTCTGGATTTCGAAACCACTGACTGGCAAGCACTCTGGCAGGAGCTCGAGAGCGTGTTCGAATTCTGGATCGGCCAGGGTGTGCACATCTTCCGTGTCGACAACCCCCACACCAAGCCTTTTGCCGTCTGGGAGTGGGTGATCAGTGAAATCAAACGGAAGCATCCCGAAGTCCTGTTTCTGGCAGAAGCCTTTACGCGACCCCATGTGATGTATCGGCTTGCCAAGCTCGGTTTTTCTCAGTCTTATACCTACTTCACGTGGCGCAACACCCGGACAGAACTGACCGATTACTTTCGCGAACTCACCGAGACGGAGGTCGAAGAGTATTTCCGCCCGAATCTTTGGCCCAACACCCCGGATATTCTTCACGAGTTCCTTCAAGTAGGGGGAAGGCCTGCCTTCATGGTTCGCCTGATCTTGGCCGCGACATTGGGTGCCAGCTACGGCATTTATGGACCGGCGTTTGAATTATGCGAGAACGTGCCCCTAAAGCCCGGAAGCGAAGAGTATTTGAGTTCGGAAAAGTATGAATTGAAGAGCCGCGACCTAAATTCTCCCGCCAGCCTGAAAGATCTTATTGCCCGAATCAATCGAATCCGCCGCGAAAACCCGGCACTTCAAAGTAATCGCAATTTGCGTTTTCACGAGACCGACAATCCATCTTTGATCTGTTATAGCAAGACCAGCGAAGACGTCTCAAACGTCATCGTTGTCGTCGTCAACTTGGACTGCTTCCATGTTCAGTCGGGATGGGTTCAATTGGACCTGAATTCGCTGGGCCTCGATCCAAGCCGCGCGTTTCAAGTCCATGATCTGCTGGGAGAGGGCCAATACCTGTGGCAGGGCTCGCGCAATTACGTCGAGTTGACACCGGGGGCTCTACCCGCGCACATTCTGCACGTCCGCCGCTGGGCGCGCACGGAGCGAGACTTCGATTATTACCTCTAGCGAGGGGAGAAAATTCAAGGAAGCCGCAGCCGAAATCGCGGCAGTCGCCTACGGAGCGCGCTGTGCCGATCCTTACTGAATACGACCGCTACCTGCTCGCCGAGGGCACCTACACTCGCGCCTATGACAAGCTTGGCGCGCATCTCGTCCGCCGAGAGGGACGGGCAGGCGTCGAGTTTTCTGTCTGGGCCCCCAACGCGAGATTCGTTTCGGTCATCGGAGACTTCAACGGCTGGAGCCCCACGGCGAATCCGATGGAGGCAAGTACTTCGGGCGTTTGGGGGACGTTCATCGCCCAGATCGGCCAAGGCGCTTCGTACAAATATCACATCGAATCGAACTTTGGCGGCTATAAGGTGGACAAAGCCGATCCGTATGGATTCGCTGCCGAAATTCGTCCAAACACAGCCTCACGCGTATGGAATCTTGACTATGCCTGGCAAGACGCCGACTGGATGGGGACTCGCGCACGAGCCAATTCCCTGCCAGCGCCCGTATCGATTTACGAATTGCACCTCGGTTCCTGGCGGCGCGTACCGGAGGAAGGCAATCGCTGGCTAACCTACCGGGAGTTGGCGCCGCTACTGGCAGATTATGTCCGCGATGCAGGTTTTACACACGTCGAATTCCTTCCGGTCATGGAGCATCCTTTCGACGGTTCTTGGGGATATGAGACCATCGGCTACTTCGCACCTACCAGTCGTTTCGGCACGCCAACCGATTTCATGTATCTAGTCGATTACCTCCATCAGCGGGGGATTGGCGTGATTCTCGATTGGGTCGCCGCACATTTCCCGAAAGACGAAGCAGGCTTGGGCTACTTTGACGGGTCTCATCTCTACGAGCACGCCGACCCGCGTCAGGGAGAGCATCCGGACTGGAATACGTTCGTTTTTAACCTCGGACGTAATGAAGTCCGCAGCTTCTTGATCAGCAACGCGCTCTTCTGGCTCGACAAATATCATGTCGACGGTCTTCGCGTCGATGCCGTGGCCTCGATGCTATACCTCGATTACGGCCGACGGGAAAGGGAGTGGATACCCAACCGCTATGGCGGGAAGGAAAATCTTGAGGCCATTCAGTTCCTGCGTCTGCTCAATGAGCATGTCTACCAGGCCTTTCCCGACGCCGTGACGATTGCCGAGGAATCCACGGCGTGGCCGCAGGTCTCGCGGCCCACTTATTTGGGGGGCCTCGGCTTTGGCCTCAAGTGGAACATGGGCTGGATGCATGATCTTCTGGACTATATGTCCGAGGATGCCGTCTTCCGCAGTTACCACCACAATCAGATCACGTTTAGCCTGGTTTATGCATTCAGTGAAAATTTCGTCCTGCCGCTCTCGCATGATGAAGTCGTTTACGGGAAAGGCTCATTAATCCGCAAGATGCCGGGTGATGATTGGCAGAAATTCGCGAACCTGCGTTTGTTGTTTGGATTCATGTTCGGTCATCCCGGCAAGAAGCTCCTCTTTATGGGCGGCGAATTCGGTCAATGGTCGGAGTGGAACCACGACGCAAGCCTTGACTGGCACCTCTTATCCAGTCCGGCTCATGCCGGATTGAAGCGCTGGCTGCGCGACCTGAACACGTTCTACCGGAGCCGCGCTGCCTTGCATGAACTCGACTTTGACCCTAGCGGTTTCTCCTGGGTCGACTGCAAGGATTATCAGCGCAGTGTCATCAGCTTCCTGCGTCGCGGCCGCAATCAGCATGACCAACTGCTCTTCGTTTGCAACTTCACCCCCGAGGTCAGAGCAAATTATCGCGTCGGTGTTCCTCGTGCGGGTTTCTGGAAGGAAGTTCTCAACAGCGATGCCGAATTGTACGGTGGCAGCGGCCAGGGAAATTTCGGCGGCCTACCGACGATTCCGCTCCCCATTCACGGCCAGCCTTGCACGCTAAACATGACCCTTCCACCGCTGGGCATTTTAGTCTTCGAGCACGAATCTCGCAGCGCCACGTGAGGTGCGGCACGCATGGCTAGGCTGATGGGAAGTGCGACAGACCCTTTCTGGTACAAAGATGCCATCGTTTACGAGCTTCATGTGCGCGCCTTTAAGGACAGCAACGCTGACGGAATCGGTGACTTTCCTGGCTTGATTGAAAAAATGGACTACCTGCAGGACCTGGGTGTCACGTGCCTCTGGCTCTTGCCCTTCTTTCCTTCTCCGTTGAAGGACGACGGCTATGACATCTCCGATTACATGAATGTACATCCGATGTACGGCATGCTCGATGATTTCCGCGCGTTTCTCGCCGCGGCGCATGAACGGGACCTACAAGTCATCATCGAACTCGTGGTCAACCACACTTCCGATCAACATCCCTGGTTTCAAGCTGCGCGCCAAGCACCGCGCGACTCGCCCGAACGCAATTTCTACGTGTGGAGTGACACTGAGGAGAAATACAAAGAAGCGCGCATCATCTTCTCAGACACGGAAAGGTCCAATTGGACTTGGGACCCCGTCGCCAAGCAATATTATTGGCATCGTTTTTTTTCCCATCAGCCCGACCTAAATTACGACAATCCGGTCGTCGTAGAGGAAGTCCTCAAAGTGATGCGTTTCTGGCTCGAGATGGGAGTCGATGGACTTCGGGTGGACGCGATTCCTTACTTGGTCGAACGCGAGGGAACCAGTTGCGAAAACCTTCCCGAAACACACGAAATCATTAGGAAGCTGCGCCGCGAGATCGATTTCGGATACTCAAACCGCATGCTCTTAGCCGAGGCAAACCAGTGGCCCACCGACGTGCGTCCCTACTTTGGTGATGGCGATGAATGCCACATGGCGTTCCATTTCCCCCTCATGCCGCGCATCTACATGGCCCTCCGTCAGGAGGACCGGCTGCCGATTACCGACATCATCGCTCAGACACCCGATATCCCTGAAGCCTGCCAGTGGGGTCTGTTTCTCCGCAACCACGATGAACTGACCCTCGAAATGGTAACCAACGACGAGCGCGATTATATGTACATCGCCTACAGCGCCGACCCGCGTATGCGCATCAACCTCGGCATCCGTCGCCGCTTGGCCGCCCTGCTCGACAACAACCGCCGTCGCATCGAGCTTCTCAATAGTTTGCTGCTTTCCTTTCCGGGTACGCCGATCCTCTACTATGGCGACGAAATCGGCATGGGCGACAACATTTATCTGGGCGATCGCAATGGCGTGCGCACGCCCATGCAATGGAATGCCGACCGCAACGCAGGTTTCTCTACTGCCGTGCCGGCCCGCTTGTATAGCCCGGTCATCATGGATCCGGTTTGGGGCTTTCAGGCCATCAACGTCGAAGCGGAGCAAGGTGACCCTTCGTCACTGTTGAACTGGATGCGCAATATGATTGCCCTGCGCAAACTATTCAGCGTCTTCGGGCGCGGCACGATGAAATTCCTGGAGCCGTCGAATCGAAAAGTCCTTGCTTACCTGCGTCAGTACGAGGATGAAAGCGTGCTGTGCCTGGCCAATCTGTCTCGTTTCGCACAGCCTGTGGATCTGGACCTTTCCGAATTGGAAGGCATGGTCCCAGTCGAGATGCTCGGTTACGTCGAGTTCCCCACCATCGGGCGGCAGCCTTATCGCTTTACGCTGGCTGCCTATAGTTTTCTGTGGCTGGAACTCCAGCAACGGACCCAGCCCGCGGAGGTAAAAGTGGATCTAGCGGAGCAGGCGGCGCTCAACGCGACAGCCGGCTGGGAAAGCATGTTCGACGGTGCCAGCCGCCAGCGCTTGGAAACCGTGAGTTTCCGCGAGTACCTGCCGAAACAGCGCTGGTTTGCGGGGAAATCTCGCCAGATCAAGTCGACGCGGATGGTTGACTGGGCCATCCTGGAAGCTTCGAATTCCGCTTTGCTGTTGCTAGAAGTACAATTTGATAACCCACCCTCTGATTTCTATCTTCTGCCGCTCAGTATGACATTTGGTGATGCTGGCCAGGAGCTTCAGCAAGCAGCGCCCAACTCCGTCATCGCCCCTGTTGTCGCGGCGAAGAATTCCGGTTTTCTTCACGACGGAGCGTTCAAAGACGAAACCTGTGTGGATCTTCTGTCTGTGATCGATAACAATCAAGAGCTGCCGTCCCGTCACGGGAAAATCCGCGGCGTGCGGGGCTACCACTTTCCGAAAATACAGGGAGCGGCCGATCATCCGCTGGCCGTGAAAAGAGGGTCGGCCGAACAAAGCAATACGTCCATCCTCTACGGCGACCGCTTTATTCTGAAAGTGCTGCGTCGCCAGGAGCCAGGTTTAAACCCGGATGCCGAAATTGGTCGCTACCTAACGGACAAGGCGAAATTCGACAGGATTCCTCCTTTCGCCGGTTCGATCGAATATGAGGGTGTTGCCGATGCCGAGCCGTTCGTCCTGGCAATGCTTCAAGGATTCGTGGTCAATGAAGGAGACGGTTGGAAGTGGACTGTCGAAGAGCTAGATCGGTACTTCGAGACCTCTGCGTCGGAGCGTTTTCCAGAAAATATCAGCGCGGAACTGGGTGATCCGCTCTGGCTTTCTGAGCGTCCCGTTTTTCAAGACGCCCGAGATCATGTCGGAATCTATCTTGAATCCGCTGCCACGCTCGGCCGACGCACCGCCGAGCTGCACCTCGCGCTGGCTTCACCTACTGACGATCCGGCGTTCGCGCCAGAGCCGCTGAGCGCGACCGATCAACAAACCCTGCTGGCAGCTCTCCGCGAGCACGCCTCGCGCGTTTTCGAGACGCTAAAGGAACGCCTCCCCTATCTGCCGGACGAGGCGGTGGAGATGGCCGCCGCAGTGCTGAGCCGGCGAACAAGGATCCTCGATCATTTCGAGGCTGTTGGCCCGGAGCCGCTGCGCACGCGGCGGATTCGAGTCCACGGTGACTATCATCTTGGCCAAGTCTTGAAGGTTAGGACGGACTTTGTGATTCTGGATTTCGAAGGTGAACCGGCGCGTCCGCTCGCCGAGCGTCGCAGCAAGCAGTGCCCGCTGAAGGATGTCGCGGGGATGCTGCGCTCGTTCAGTTACGCGGCGTACTCCAGCCTGATCAACTTCACAACGAGGCACGGCGGGGACTTAGCTCGCACCGAGCCTTGGGCGCGCCTCTGGGAACGCTGTGTCGCGGCCGAATTCCTGCGCGCGTACCGTGAGGCGGCTCACGGTGCCGATTTCCTGCCGCCCGGCATTGACGATTTTCGAAAGCTGCTCGATATTTTCCTCGTGGACAAGGCTCTCTATGAAGTTCGCTATGAGCTGAATGCCCGCCCTGCGTGGCTGCGCATCCCGCTGATGGGAATTATGTCGCTGCATGTGTGAGGTTGTCCCGAGGACCGCAAAGCTCGAAGCAAGGAGCCTTAAGAAAATTAGCAGGTTACAAGGATTGATCGGTGGCAACCAACTCCATCCCTCAACAACCCACGGAGGAGACCAAGTCCGCTGACAGAGCCGACCTGGTGATCGGCATTCTTGCGGATATGAGTCCTGAGGCCGTCGCCGCCATGTGCAGCGCGCTTCGAACTCTGCCGGGTTCGTTGCGAATCGCGGTTTTGCAAAATGGCAATGCCAACAATCCGCTTCCGTTGCAGTCATCGGAGGCCACGCCGAACTCCTCATCGATCTTCTTCGCTCCTTCTTTTTTGGCAAAGCCAAGCGGACCCGGTGCTGGCCCTTTGACCATGGCGGCTAGCTACCAATCAGTTTTCACCGCGGGCGAGAAGCTGCAGTCGCGGGGTTGTTGCGTTCTCGCCTCGAGGCTGGAGTCAGAAATACAACAATGGGCTTACCGTCTGGCCGCACCCCTCGTCGGAGGGGATACTGATTTGGTGTTGCCTCATTACGCGCGCCATCAATTTGAAGGGCTGCTAAACAGTTGTGTTGTTGCGCCCTTAATGCGGGCGCTCTACGGAAAACGGCTGAGCAACCCCATGGGGCCCGATTTCGGCCTTTCGCGACGTCTCGTCCAGAAGCTGCTTGGAAAGGAGCGAGGTGGCGGGGGCGCAAACGGGCTTCACCCGCTGGTATCCATCGCGCCGGTCGCGCTCTGCGAAAATCTGCGTGTCGCCGAAGTCCACTTTGGAACGCGCTCTTATCCACCGCCCGATTGGACCAACATCGGTTCACTCATGGCCGAAGCCTTGGGTCCGGTCTTTCTGGATATCGAGCGACACGCTGCTTGCTGGCAACGGATGCGAGTCCCGGCGGTTGTGCCCGCCATGGGCGAGCCTGTGGCTGTGCAGGACGAGCCAGCAAGCGTGGAGACGACCCGTTTGGTCGAGTCTTTCGCGTTGGGGACCCGCGAACTGCAGGAAATCTGGGGTCTGGTGTTGCCTCCCGCTACTTTGTTTGAATTGCGCAAGTTGTCCCGTCTGGCAGCGGCTCAATTTCGTATGCCGGACGAACTCTGGGTGCGTATCGTCTATGATTTCGCCTTGGCGCATCGCCTTCGCACCATCAATCGCGACCATCTGCTGAAGTCCATGACGCCCTTATATCTGGGTTGGGTCGCCTCCTATGCCCACGATTTACAAGCCGATGGTGCGCTGCGCCCCGACCAGAGAATTGAGCGGCTTGCCGTGGCTTTCGAAGCCGAAAAGCCCTATTTCGTCTCCCGTTGGCGTTGGCCGGATCGGTTCAACCCCTAGCCCGTCTTGGGGTGATAATGGAGGTACCCATGTGGGACCAGATCAAGCAGGCGTTGATTCAGTCAACCGCCCGCTTCCTCACCGAATTTGCCAGCTTGCTACCCGGACTGGCAGCGCTCGTTCTGGCAGTGATTCTGTCGGTCGTTGTCGGTTGGATCCTGGCGATTGTGGTCCGTCGGGCGCTGATCAGTCTGCGATTTGATGAGCGCATGGCCGGGTGGGGCTTTTCTTCCCTGGGGGAGGGCTCTCCTCTCGGAAGTCCGACGTCGGTTGTCTCGCGGTCGCTCTTCCTGCTAGTCCTGCTGACGGGATTTCTCATCGGGATAGCGGCCTTCGATTTCGCGTGGACTTCGCTGTTTGTGAGGAGCGTTCTCTCCTATATTCCCAATATCATCGGGGCTGTCTTGGTGTTGGTTGTGGGTACGATCATTGCGCGTTTCGTTGCCCGTAGTGTCTTGATCGGCGCGGTGAATTTGAACCTGCAATATGCGCGCCTTCTCAGTGAGGGCATCAAGTCACTGGTGATTGTCCTTGCCGTCGCGATGGCTCTTGAGCACTTGAAAATCGCAAGCGGGATCGTCGAACTCGCTTTCGGAATCCTCTTCGGAGGCATTGTACTTAGCCTCGCGCTCGCAGTCGGACTCGGCTCGAAGGACCTGGTCACCAAATCTCTGGAACGTGATGCGAAACGGGCCGCCGCCGACGAAATCGAAGACCCCCTTCGACATTTGTAGAATTCCCTAGATGTATTTGCGGTGGGGAACTCCGGGGCATCCGCTCGCAGCCGATCGCGTGCCTCGAACTGCGCCGCGAAGATTTGTTTCCATCCAAAATTCCACTGCTCATTCACCTGCCGCCTCTCGCGAAATGCGGTATATTTGTAATGGAACGAAACTCCCAGTGATCGGATCGCCTGAGGGTCCCTTCGGGAAGGTGTATGAAAATGGCCGTACGGCCGATCATCCCATCGGAAGTTGACGAGCTGGAAGAGATTTGGGAATGGATCGAATCGTTTGACACAGTGGTCGAGCAGGGTGGCCGCGACCTGGCTTCCAAAATTCTGCAGGAAATCCGCAATCGGGCGCTGGCCTGTGGTGTTCAAGTTCCCTTTACCGCCAACACCCCGTACTTGAATACGATTCACCTGAGCCAGCAAGCCCCCTTTGAGGGCGACCAGGAAATCGAACGAAAGATTAAGAGCCTGGTCCGCTGGAACGCCTTGGCCATGGTGGTGCGCGCCAATCGCGTCGAACACAATATCGGCGGTCACATTTCCACCTACGGTTCTGTGGCCACGCTGTTCGAAGTCGGGTTCAACCATTTCTTCCGGGCGCGCAGTGAGGATTTCGAAGGCGACACCGTTTATTTGCAGGGCCACGCCGCGCCCGGCGTCTACGCCCGCGCGTTTCTCGAAGGCCGCCTAACGGCGCAGCAGCTCGAGAATTTTCGGCGTGAACTGAAGTCCGGTGGCGGTCTTTCTTCCTATCCGCATCCTTGGCTCATGCCGGAGTTCTGGGAGTTTCCGACCGTTTCGATGGGACTGAGTCCCATCATGGCGATCTATCAGGCCCGCTTCAACCGTTATCTCGAGGACCGGGGGCTAAAGCCCCCAACGGATGCGAAGGTCTGGGCATTCCTCGGTGATGGCGAGACGGATGAGCCGGAGACTTTGGGGGCGATCACACTCGCTTCTCGCGAGCATCTCGACAATTTGATTTTCGTCGTGAATTGTAATTTGCAGCGGCTCGATGGTCCCGTTCGTGGCAACGGCCACATTATTCAAGAACTGGAAGCGGCTTTCCGCGGCGCGGGCTGGAATTGCATCAAAGTGATCTGGGGATCGGACTGGGATCCTTTGTTCGAGCAGGATGTCGATGGTCTACTGGCCAAGCGGCTGGGCGAAATCGTCGATGGGGAGTATCAGAAGTTTATCGTCGAGTCAGGTGCCTACATCCGCGAGCATGTGTTCAGCGGTGATCCACGTCTGCTGAAAATGGTGGAGAGCTATACGGATGAGCAGCTTCAAAAACTGCGGCAAGGCGGCCACGATCCGAAGAAGGTTTACGCGGCGTACAAGGCTGCGGTCGAACACAAAGGATCGCCCACGGTTATTCTGGCACGCACGATCAAAGGTTATGGCCTTGGTGAAGCTGGCGAGGGCCGCAATGTCACCCACCAACAGAAGAAAGTGGACGAAGACACGCTGCGCCACTTCGGCGAACGCTTCGGGTTGAAAATTCGTGAAGACCAGATTGCCGAAGTATCTTTTTACCGGCCGTCAGATGACAGCCCAGAAATTCAGTATATGCAGAAATGCCGCAGGAAGCTTGGCGGCTACGTGCCGCAACGACGCGTCCGTTCCATGCCCCTGTCGGCACACGAGGAAAATCTGTTTACCGAATTTCTGACCGGCAGCGAAGGCCGCGAAGTTTCAACCACGATGGCATTCGTCGGCATGTTGCGTAAAATGCTGCGCGATCCAGAAATGGGCAAGCTGATCGTTCCGATCGTTCCTGATGAAGCCCGCACCTTCGGCATGGAATCTCTGTTCCGCCTGGTTGGAATTTACAGCAGCCAAGGCCAGCTCTATGAGCCCGTGGATATGAATACGCTGCTGTATTACAAAGAAGCCAAAGACGGTCAAATTCTCGAGGAGGGCATTACGGAAGCTGGCTCGATCTCTTCATTCATAGCAGCCGGTTCTGCGTACTCGACTCACGGAATCAACACAATTCCGTTCTTCATCTTCTACTCCATGTTTGGACTGCAGCGCGTTGCGGACCTGATCTGGGCTGCGGCGGATACGCGCTGTCGCGGATTCTTGCTAGGCGGCACAGCCGGCCGCACCACCCTCGCTGGGGAAGGTCTTCAACATCAGGACGGTAACAGTCACATCCTCGCCCTTCCCGTTCCCACGCTTCAGGCTTACGACCCGGCCTTTGCGTATGAAATTGCGACGATCATCGAAGAGGGCATTGATCGCATGTACCGCAAGGGCGAAAGCATTTTCTACTACATCACGGTGATGAACGAGCCGTATGCTATGCCTTCGATGCCTTCCGGGTCTCGCGAAGGGATACTCAAAGGAATGTATCGGTTCAGGCCAGCCAATAACGGCAAGTCCAAGCTCCGCGCCCAACTTTTCGGCAGCGGGGCAATCTTGCGCGAGGCCCTAAAGGCCCAAGAGGTTCTCGAGGAGAAATATGGTGTCGCCGCCGACGTCTGGAGCGTGACCAGTTATAAGTCGCTGTACATGGACGGCATCGAGACGGAGCGCTGGAATCTCCTGCACCCGACTGAAAAGCCGCGCGTTCCCTACCTCTCTCAGTGTCTGGCTGGTACGCAGGGGGTCTTGGTGGCTGCATCGGACTACCTCAAGGCACAAGCCAATCTGGTCAGTAAGTGGATGCCTCGTCGAGTGGCCTCGCTCGGGACGGACGGCTTTGGCCGCAGTGAAAGCCGCCACTCCCTTCGCGACTTCTTCGAAGTCGACTGGCGATTTATTGCACTGGCCACCCTGCGTGAACTTCTCGGCGAAGGCAGAGTCCAAGCTGCGCTCGTGCAGCGGGCTATCAAAGATCTCGACATACGCATCGAAAAGCCCGATCCGCTCACAGCCTAGCGCGCTCCGTGGTGAGAAGGTGTTCTACAGCAACTCCTGTATTCAGGCCACCACGCAGTCATGCAACACTTCTTGCGCAGGTTGCACGACGATGCCGAAACGAGTCCTTATCGCCGACGACAACAAGATCGTACGCAGGACCATTCGGACAATCCTGGCAAAATGGCCCGACGTGGAGGTGTGTGCGGAAACCGACAATGGGCGCGAGGCCGTGGACACGGCCCTGGCATTGAAACCCGATTTGCTCATCCTCGATGTACGCATGCCCGAACTGAACGGAATCGAGGTGGCTTCGATGGTCAAGAGGAGCCTTCCGCAAGCGAAAACGGTGCTGTTTACGACGTACAGCGATCAGATCGGAAAGAATCTTGCCTCCGCTGCCGGTGTCACCGTCATCTTACCAAAAGTCCACGGGCTTCCGGCGTTCGTGAAGGCAGTCGATTCCCTCCTGCAGTAGGACTCCTTCCTCATCCCTCCGGAGTCGTTTGAACCTAGAAGAAGGAAGGCCGCTTGCATCAATTCCTTGGACGGGATTGCTCGGGCCGCTGTGCGGCTGTTTCGAGCAGATTAGCGATGGTGTCCCTGAGGTTTTTCGGCGATGCCGTCTTGGTCAAGAACACGTCGGCGCCCACCAGCGAGGAGAGCTGGGCAACGGCGTGCGAATCATGTACAGATACCACGACGATCTTTGTTCCGGGAGATTGCTCGCGAATTCGGCGCGCTGCCTCGATGCCGCTCATATTTGGCATGATGGCGTCCATGATGACCAGGTCCGGTCTCAGCCGTTGGACCTTCTCCAGGGCGTCCCTCCCGTCCGTCGCTTCTCCGCAGATTTCCCATTCCGGAACGTGCTCGAGCAAACTCTTGATTCCCGTCCGCGATAATTCATGGTCGTCTACCAGAAGTATTCGTGCTGGCATCGTCCTCACCCACCCTTTCAAAAGCTTTGAGAAGGTTAGGCTAAGAGAGCACTCACTGTTCTCCTATCGGGTAAACATAGTACGCAGCCGGAGCCCACGATTACCGACGCGACAAATCGTGAGTTATCTCCGGTGGTTCGCTTCGGCCAGAGGCAGACACGCAGGCTGCTGCCTATGGCTCGTCTTGGAGCGCTCTGAACCGCGCTGCCTGCAGCATGACAGGTCATTTGTTGGCGACCATCCCCTTGACGAAATCCAGCCCGTTCCGCAACAATCAATCTAGAGAATCTTTCTGCCCGCGAGACCCCGGGGGTTGAAGGTGGATGTGGCAGCGGGCCCGGAGATCGATCTTGGGCACCGAGGAACCATTGAGGCGACGTTCTTCGGACTAGAATCGAGGCAAATACCATGGGAAAAATTGTTTCAGCGTTTGCAACGGTCCACGCACCGCAGCTTTTCGATCGTCCCCCGAGTGAGGACCCCAAACAGCTCGATGCGGATATTGCCGCCATGCGGCAAATCGGCAAGGAACTCGAGGAAAGCAAGCCGGACGCCGTAGTCGTCATCGGCAGCGATCACCTCGAGACATTTTTCCTAAGTTCCGTTCCCACCTTCGCCATTCTTTCCGGCGAGTACTCGCATGCCGAGTTTTCCGGCCGTAAGTACGAGCTGAAGATCCATGAGGCTCTCACTGAAGACCTGCTCGACAAGCTAATGAAAGCCGGTTTCGATCTGGGTTACTCGCAAGATGCCGTTCTCGGCCACGCGTTCGCCGCCGTTTACGAGTGGGTGATCGAGAAGCGCGCCATTCCCGTTGTCCCGATTTTCGTCAACGCGTATCTTCCGCCCTTGCCGACTACAAAACGCTGTGCCGAGCTGGGTAAGGCCATCGGGAAGGTGATCGAGGACCGACCGGAAAATGTGGCCATCGTTGCGAGCGGGGGCATGTCGCACTATCCAGGCACTTGGAAGTACCCGAAACCCGCGTTCGATTTCGACTACTGGGCCATCTCCCAAATCGAAAAGGGGTACCTCGACCAACTCATTAAGCTGACCAACGAACAGTTAGACGAGGTGGGCAATACCGAGATGCTTTCGTGGATGATCATGTTCGGCGCCATTGGCAACATCAAAGGCGAGCTCGTCACCTATCAGCCGACCTGGCATCACGGTCATGCGGTGATGCGTTTCATGCCTCTCAAGGGTACCGGGCCCTCCAAGGAAGGTATGGGCGCTCCGCCCGATTACAAATTCCAGGGCGGCTACGAGTTTTATAAGCATCCCTCACCGGCAGCGTACAAGCTAAATAAGATTCTCTACGACAGCCGCTTCAAGCGCGACCTGCGGCTCCGGTTGATTAACGATTGGCCTTCGGTCGCCAAGGAATACGGCATGAAGATGGAGGACGGGAAAGTTCTCGAGACCCTTCAGGACGACAACATCGAAAAGTTCCGCGACGGGCAGATTCACCCGCTGGTGGAGGCTGGCGCGCATCCTTTGGGGATGTGGATGGCCGTGCTCCGCATCCATTCCGAACTGCGCAAGCTTCGCGGCGAAAAGGGGAACCTCGAAAAGGCCGGCGCTACACAATAGCGGGACGAACCCTTGTCATCCCAAATCCGCTGCGGAGCGGGCCGCGCATCCGGTTTTGAGCCATACGCTTATGGGGTCGGTTGTTTCGAGGGCGCAGGTTTTTGCTCAATTTCGAAGCAAGGGGCACACACATGAAGGTAGGCGTTGCGGGACCAGGCGCATTTGGCGTGAAACACCTCGAAGCTCTCGAGAACATTCCAGGCATGGAAGTGATTACGCTCGTAGCTGGCAGGAACCGGTCCGTTGCCGAAGAAGTGGCCAAACGTTTCAAAATTCCGCATTGCACCAGTGACTTTACCGAAAGCCTAAGGCAGCCTGGCCTGGAGGCCATGATTCTCGCGACGCCCACCCAATTGCACGCGAAGCAGGGTGTCCAGTGCCTGCGCGCTGGAAAGCACGTCCATATTGAGATTCCCATCGCGGATTCGCTCGCCGATTCCGAAACGCTGGTCAAGGTACAGAAAGAGACCGGCCTGGTTTGCATGGGCGGACACACGCGGCGGTTCAATCCGAGCCATCAATACATTCACAAGAAGATCAAGGCGGGCGAGCTGAAGGTTCAGCAGATGAATGTCCAGACGTACTTCTTTCGTCGCACGAACATGAATGCAGCTGGCCAGCCACGCAGCTGGACTGACCACCTGCTGTGGCATCACGCATGCCACACCGTTGACCTCTTCCAGTATCAAACGGGCGAGCTGGTTTCTGATTGCTACGCCGTGCAGGGGCCCCTCCACCCGGAATTGAAGATTGCCATGGACATGGGTATCGTGATGAAAGTGCCTTCCGGCGCGATATGCACGCTGTCGCTTTCCTTCAACAATAAGGGGCCGCTGGGAACCCGCTTCCGCTACATCTGCGACAATGGTACATACCAGGCTTACTACGACGATCTGGTGGATGGCGAAGATAAGAAGATGGACCTGACCGGCGTGGCCGTATCGATGAATGGTATCGAGCTACAGGATCGTGAGTTTTTCGCCGCGATCAAGGAAAAGCGCGAGCCCAATGCCAGCGTTCAGCAGTGCTTTGCGGCCATGCAGGTGCTCGATCGCCTGGAAAAGATCCTCAATTCCGCGACGAAGGCACAAGCAGTCGTTTAGCTACCTGTTTGCGGTGCGCACACCTCGGTCGGAACCGCATCTGCGGCCGGCTCCCACTCTCAGTTCCCAATTTGCCGATTGGCTTATGGTTCTGGATCGGTTCCTGGATCTCGAGGATCGCCGGCGGTCGGATCCGTCCCCCGCAGCGCTGGCCAGTATCGAAGCCTGCAGCTATGGCAGGTCGTTTTCGACGAACCCCTGGGGAGAGAACTCGTAGCGCTGTTCGATCGCGCTTATGAGCAGAGCGGCAAGATTGTCCGGGCAACCCTGCCTCGACCGCTGCTCAATTTGTCTGACGTCTGCAGCGAGAGCGTGGTCGTGAAACACGCTTGCGAGCCAGCGGGAAAAATCTCCCCGTCGAGCGTGTGCGGCGATGACGGCGCCAGGTAGGGAGCGAAGGGGAGCGATGAAATCCCGGAGCGCTCTAACCGGCGAGCCAACCGGCTTCGCGTTTTCGGTGAATACGAACGCCTGGTCCGGTACAAGCTGAATGTCGAGATACTTGGCCTTGTGGCGCACGTGCGAGCTGAGGCGTGGCAAGAGGTGAAAGCGCCTCAATCTGCCACGGGCTTCCTCCGAACGCGGCAGGATCGCCGCCTCGTCGGGTTTCAATTGCCGAAGCATGGTCTGCCAGTCGGCCTCGCCACTTGGATAGCCGGCCATATCCACAAGCGCACGCACCTCATCGGGATCCGTGATTCGTTTGACGACAACGGCTTCGATTGCTTTTCTTACCTGGGGATGCAAACCCGATAACCGATAGGTAACCAGCGTGTACGCTCCGAGGTTTAGATCGAGCAGGTCCTTGATGTTCTCTTCGTGCAAGAAGTAGTGCGCTTCGTCCAGGATAATTCGGTGGGGCAGGCCGGTGCTGCGTCGTAAGGCGGCCAGCATGGGCAATAGCGTGTGGAGGTATTCGAGCTTCTCGAGATAGGCCATGTGCGAGAGGTCAATCACGACGCTCATGTCCGGATGTCTGAGCGCACGTGCAACGTCTGGCAGATCAGGCGGAGAATGTTGCCCAGCGAAAATGACCACTCCGGGCAACGACTCAAGCGTCCGGTAATCGCCTTCGGGATCGAGTACGCAAACCGAATATCCCTGCAGGATGAGCTGTTCGCAAGCAAGACCAGCAAGCCAAGATTTTCCCGATTGGGCCTCCCCGGCGATCAGGACGTTGCGTCCTCGAACAGCAACTTTCACCGGGCGCCCCTCCGTATCGGTGCCCAAAGTGAGGCGGTACCGCCCCATCCTTTCCGCCGGGAGTCGAAGTTCCTCGGCGATCGTCCGAATGTACCCAGCCACGTCAGAGGGTCCCGTTCCCTCCAAAATCTCGTCGGCGCGTTCCTTAAGCGCCTTGCTTCCCCAAGCCACAGCCAGGCCGATTTCACAGGTGGCGAGCAAGTCGTGGTCGGTCTCTGCATCGCCGATTCCAATCGCGTTGTGAACTGAAAGGCGGAGGGTTGCCAGGGCCGTGCGAAGCCCAACACCCTTGCTCACACCCTGCGGAAGCATCATCAGGCGGTCGCGATTGAACACGAGGGATAAGGGCAGCTCTAGCTGTCGCACCGCGGCAAGAACTTCGGGCGCCGAGCCAGCGTCTGAGTCTACAACGCATTCACCGGCTAGAAAACCGACCCGGCGGCGGCGCAGCTCGGCCAGAAAGAGCTCGGAGGGAGGTTCGCCGATTCGGCGGAAGTAGCCATTGGGGAAGGATAGCACCGCTCCGTTTTCGGCCACGATTGCATCGAAAAAACTTACGTCTCCGGCGACCTTTGTGAGTTCGGAGAGAATGCGACCCGTGACAAGAATAACCACGACTCCTCGTGCACGGGCTTCTAGGATGGCCTCCTTTACACGGGGATCCAGCACGCCGTTTACGGCGATCGTCCCATCGTAGTCCAGTGCCAGAGCGCGAAATTTCATGACTTCATTTTACAGATTCAGCGACCAGAAACCTGCCCCAACATTAGTGAAGAACACAACCTTGCGCAAAAGCAATCGATTGCGTCATATTGACTACTCTGGGGAAGGCAAACCGAAAACTGAATGCAATAATGGAGTCTGGGGCCCTAGCGGCTAGGGAGGGGTTTTGTGAGAGTGCTACTCGTAGAAGATGAGCGAAAAGTAGCCAGTTTTATCGCCCGCTCCCTGCGAGAGAACTTGTACTCGGTCGACCTTGCCGAAACGGGTGAAAAAGCCCTGGAACTCGTGAACACCGCAAATTACGACCTCGTTCTGCTCGACGTGCGTCTGCCGAAGTTAAGCGGCATCGACATTTGCAGGGAGATTCGAGAGGCAGGCATCGAGACGCCCGTGCTGATGCTGACGGCACGCAGTCTCGTCGAACAGCGCGTGGAAGGCCTGGACGCCGGCGCCGACGATTACCTCACCAAGCCATTTGCCTTGGCTGAACTGCACGCGCGCGTTCGCGCCCTTACCCGCCGAGGCTTTCACAAGGGTGGACCCAAGCTGCACGTTGCCGACCTTGAACTGGACCGCCCCCGCCGCCTGGTCAGACGCGGGATCGCTCAAATTGAACTGACCTTCAAAGAGTTCGCCCTTCTAGAGCTCTTGATGGTCCGCTCACCCGACCCTGTGCTGCGCTCAGAGATCATCGAGCACGTGTGGTCCCACAGCTTTGATACCGAAACCAACATCGTGGAGGTGTATATCAACCGCTTGCGTCAAAAGATCGAACTGGACCAGTTTCCTAGGCTGATTCACACCGTGCGCGGCACCGGTTACCGCATGTGTCTCCCAGATCAACAGTGATGAACCGATCTCTTCGCTTTCGCATGATGGTTCTATTTTGCCTTGTTGTCGGAGGCTTTCTGCTCGCTAACGGCGCGATCATTTACTCGATATTTGCGCGCGAGCTGCGCTTGCAGCTCGACCGGCGCTTAAATGAGGCCGCCGTGCCCATGGTGGCCGACCTGGCAACCAACGCGCCTGAGGAAGACGTCTTCAACCTCGACCTGCCTGACGAATACCTGAAACTGCTGGATAGCTCAGGTCGGACTTTGAATATCTCGGCCAACTGGCGCGAGCACCCCATCGATGTAGGCCCGCTGGATTTTTCGAATGGCAAGCCGGTGTTCCGGACTGTGCAGGGGGCCGCCGGTTCGCTGCGCGTGGAGTTGATTCCGTTCGTGCTCGTGAACCAGCCCGTTGTGCTGGCCATTGCGGGGCCGACGCGCGACGTGGATATGGTGCTGGGCAATTTTCGCAGGATGTTGACCGTCCTGATTCCCCTCGGCCTGATCATCATGGCTGCCGTTTCGGCATGGTACGTTGGGCGTAGCCTTTCGCCGATCACTGAACTCACCAGGCAAGCTGCGCAACTGGCGCGTTCGATATCCGATCCGCGGGCCGCCGATTTGAGGGTCTCCCGCCTCGCCACAGCCTCCGAGGATGAGCTCGGTCGGCTGGCGACGACATTCAACGAGCTCTTTGCGCGCGTGGTTGCCGTACTTCGGCAATTAAGGCAATTCGCGACCGACGCTTCGCACGAGTTGCGTACGCCTCTCTCTGTTTTGCAAGGCGAGACGGAATTGCTATTGGCCGAGCGGCGAGAACCGGAGGACTACGAGAAAACACTCACGGTCATTCATGACGAGTTGCGGCATTTAAGCCGCATCGTCGAAGGCCTCTTTACGCTCTCCATGGCCGATGCGGGCCAGCTCAAGATCGTCAGCGCACCGCTCTACGTCAATGAGGTCTTGGAAGAGGCCTGCGAAATCGCTATTCCGCTCGGGCGCGCGAAAGGCATTCGAATCGAGCAAGAACTCGAACAGGATGTTGCCGCCATCGGAGACGAATCATTTCTGCTCGATCTCTTTCTCGTTTTCTTGGAGAACGCCGTAAAATATTCACCGCCGAACTCGCGCATCAAAGTAACGCTGGGGCGGGTGAATGACATGGTTTCGGTACGGTTCGAGGACCAGGGGTTCGGAATCGCCTCCGAGCACTTGCCGCATATCTTCGAACGCTTCTATCGTGCGGCTTCTGACGGCAGCGAGGCTCGGGGCGGGGGGCTCGGCTTGGCTATCGCGCAGGCCATCGTGAACGCACATAACGGCAGAATCGAGGTCGAGACCGAGCCCGGCTGCCGCTCCATCTTTACCGTAATTTTGCCGCTTCCAACTTCGAACTCAGTAGCGAGTCATGAGCCGACTCCGATTGCGGCGCACTAGCCGCACCCGCCTCTCAAGCGGTAATCTCCGAAGAGGCATCACCTTAACAAGAATTAATCGCGGATTTAGCGCCGCCTGTTTCACAGTAGATCTGGAGATTTGTGCGTGAAGTGTGGACCGATGTTTGTCGCCTTTTTGCTTACGGGAGGTGCGCTGGGTTATCCGGCGCGCGCGCAGCAGCCTGCACGAGGCCTGACAATCGGCCAGGCCTTGGATCTCGCCGAAAGGCAGAATCTTGATCTTTTGGCGGCCAGAGCCCGCCGCGCCGTCGCCCAAGCGGCTGTCCGCGTGGCGGGTGAGCGTCCGAACCCCACAGCAAGCGTCTCGGTTTCACGAGATGCACCTCATGAGGGCGCCCTGATCGACCAACCCGTCGAGATTGGGCCGAAGCGTAGTCGGCGGATCGAAGTCGCGCAACAGGAGGGCGCGCTGACGGAAACGGCCATCTCCGCGACGGAAAAGCAAGTGCGCCACCGCGTGCGCGATGCCTATTTCGCTCTAGCCCACGCACGCGGCACCACCGCGCAACAAGCCGACGCGCTGCGGCTTGCTCAACGGCTCCACGATATCGCCCAGGCTCGCTTCCAGGCAGGAGATGTAGCTCAACTCGAAGTCACCCAGGCCGATCTCGAAGTTGCGCGCGCCCAGGCCGCCTTGCAGGTCGCTCAGCAGGAAGAGAAGGTGGCGCTAAGCGACCTCAATGCACTCCTCGATGAGCCTGTCCAAACCGATTGGAATTTGGGCGATGCTCTGGCAAGTCCCATTACCGCCCCGCTGCTTCCCGATCTCCTCACGCGAGCGGCAAATTCAAATACCGAGATCGCCCGAATCCGGCAGGAGGAAAAAGTGGAGCAAAGCAATACGGCCCTGCTCAAGGCGGAACGTATTCCAGATTTGGGCCTGCAGTTCGGAGTGGACCTGAATAATCCGGGACCGCCGGGACAAACCCACACCGGTGGCTACATCGTGGGCCCTCGCGGCGGGCTCTCTATGGGGCTGCCTATTTTCTCGCACAATCAGGGTGAAATCGCAGAGTCGCTGGCCACCCAGAGGGCGATCGAGGGAGAACTCGCTGCCACGCGCAGAAATCTCGATGCGACCGTTTCAGCGGCCTACTTCGATCTTCAGGCGCGGCAGACGCAGGCTCAGGTTTACCGCGACACAATTCTGCCCTCATCGCGTCGTTTGGAAGACTTGGCTGAAGAAAGCTATCGCGCGGGCAAGGCCAATCTCTTGGTCGTACTGACCGCACAGCATGACGTGCAGCAGGTCGAGCGCGACTACCTGGATAGTTTGCAGGCACTGCAGTCCGCGCTGGCGCAGTTGGAGGAAGCGGTTGGTGGTCCGCTTGACTAGATTTCAGGATGATCCTATCACGGCGAAATCGAATCGCGTTTCTACTCACCAATACAGCGCTCGTCGCGCTCGCTGCCGGAGCTTGCTCCCACAAAGGCGCTGATCGGGACGACGCATCGTCCACCTCTTCGGTGACGGCACAGGTAACCCTCACCCGCGTCGTGCGCGCAGATATTTCCCGGACGTTTGCCCTAACCGGCACGGCGGCAGCCCTGCCCAATAAGGACGTTCGGATTAGCGCTCTAGTTCCCGGGCGAGTTGCCGAATTGAAAGCGGCCGAAGGCGATGTCCTCAAACAGAGCCAGGTCCTGGCCAGGCTCGATGACCGTACCTACCGCGAGCAGCTTCAGCAGGCGGAAGCGGCAGAGCAACAGGCCCAGGCGAATCTTGAAAATGCCAAGCTCTCCCAGACGCGCAATCTGGACCTCTTCCAACGCGGAATCGCCGCTCGCAAGGACCTGGAAGATGCGCAAACCCAGGCGAGTGTGGCGGCCGCGGCTCTCAAGCAAGCAGAAGCCGCGCTGGAAATCGCTCGCTTGAACCTGGCCCGTTGCGAGATTGTTTCGCCGCTGAGTGGCATCATTGCAAAACGATTTGTAAACGTCGGCGAGCAGGTCGATGGCACTGCTGCGCAACCGATCGTGGAGGTTGCTGATTTGCAGGAAGTCGAATTCCTGGGAAATGCGCCCGCCGCGTATCTGGCCAAGATGCATCCGGGCGAAAGCGTTGACGTGACTACTCAAGCAGTCCCTGGCCAAAAATTTCCTGGGCGCGTGATTGCGACATCGCCTTCGGTCGATCCGGCCACAGGCGTCGGCTTCGTCCGAATCCGCATTGGCAATCCGCACGAAGTCCTGCGCCTCGGCATGTTTTTGAGCGCCGAGATTTCTGTCGAAACGCGTCGCCAGGTCCTGCTGGTTCCAGCTCAGGCCCTTTACAGAGACGAAGAGGGCCAGCCGCGCGTATTCCTGGTTCGTCAGGACTCCGCCACCGCCGTTCCGGTGAAACTGGGAATCGAAACAGCCGACCGTGCGGAGCTTGCCCAAGCCGACGGCGTGAAGGAAGGCGACAACATTATCCTTTCAGGCGGCTATGGCCTGGGCGATAAGGCCAAAGTGCAAGTTCAGCCGAATGCAAATCAATGAACGTAGTCCGTTTCTGTGGCCAAAATCGCTACGCTGTCTACCTGCTTACAGTCTTCCTCACCGTCGCCGGAATCCTCGCTGTCATTCAACTGCCAAGCAACATCTATCCCGAACTGAATTTTCCCCGAATCGTCATTCTTTCCCATGCGGGAGACCTTGCTCCGGAGACGATGCTACTCACCGTCACGCGGCCCATTGAAGAGGCTGTGAGCACCACGCTTGGCGTGCGCCGCGTTGATTCCAAGACGATTCGCGGCAATAGTGAGATTTACATCCTCTTCCAACCCAACATGGACATGCAGTACGCTCTGCAGCTCGCCCAGGCCCGCGTCAGCGAAGCCCGCAGCAGCCTTCCGCCTGACACGGATATGGAAGTTGAGCGAATTACTCCCGAAGTTTTCCCGGTTCTCAGTGTCATTCTGAATGGCAATGTGCCGGACGCCGACCTGCGCGATAACGCGTATTACATTTTGCGGCCTCTCTTCAGCCGCGTGCCGGGCGTCGGCTTGATCACCGTACAGGCCACGAACACGCGCGAAGTCTCCGTGGTCGTCGATCCGCAGAAAATGCTCGCTCATCGTCTCACCCTCGTCGACATCGCAAATGAGCTGCGCGACACAAATCAAGTCACCTCCGTCGGCCGCCTCGCCAAGGACTACTCGCAGTATCTGATCCTGACCACAAGCCAGTTCACGAGTCTTGATGATATCCGCAACACGGTGGTGGCGATCGACAACGGCGCTCCGATTCGTGTCCAAGACGTGGGGGAAGTCCGCTACGGCGTTTCCGATCCGCGCACCCTCATCACCGGCAATGGCAAGCCAGCCGCCCTGATCAATATCTCCCGCCAGATTGCCGGCAACATTCTCTCGACCACCCAGCAAATCAAGAATCAGATTCGCAATCTCGGCTCAGCCATCCCCAAAACACTGCGCCTATCGATCGTTTATGACCTTGCGGAATTCGTCTCCCAGTCCATCGGGAGTGTGCGCGACGCGATCATGATCGGAGCCGCGCTGGCCGTGCTGATCCTTTTCGCATTCCTACGAGATGCCCGGACGACGCTGGTGGCCGCTACTTCTCTACCGCTCTCCGTGATCGGGACCTTTTTCTTTGTTCGCTTGTTTGGGGGCACGCTGAACTTGATGTCGCTCGGCGGCCTCGCCATCGCCATAGGGCTGATCATCGATGACGCCGTGGTCATCATCGAGAATATCTACCGCCACCTCGGGCTGGGCGAAAGCCAGGAAATCGCGGCGGAGCGAGCCACTCAGGAGCTTTTGGGGGCTGTGGTCGGTTCCACGGCAACCACGCTTGTGGTGTTTTTGCCGCTGGGGTTGCTGGAGGGCTTCGTCGGCGAATTCTTCCGCGCGCTCTCCATGACGCTCGCGGTATCCGTCCTGCTCTCGCTCGTCTTTGCTGTCGCGCTGATTCCGCTGCTTTCCTTGCGCGTGCTTTCGACCACGACCCATCGCGCCGAATCGGCCAAATTCATCGAACCGGTCAATCGGGCGTACGAGAAGGCCGTGCGCTGGTCTCTTAGCCACCGCGGAATTGTCGCCCTAGGAGCGTTGATCCTGATTGTCCTGGCGGTCCTGCTGTACACACGCCTCGAAACAGGGTTTTTGCCTGAAATGGATGAGGGTGGCTACGTCCTCGATTACCGCACTCCTGCAGGCACTTCACTCGATGAGACGAACCACATTTTGCAGCGCATCGAGCGCCAGGTTGCGTCCATGCCCGAAACCCAGGCTTTTTCTCGCCGTACCGGTGCGGAAATGGGTCTCTTCGCCACCGAGCAAAATACCGGCGACATTCTAGTTAAGCTCAAGCCGCGCTCTGAGCGCAAGCGTGACATCGCCGAGGTCATCAACGATTTGCGCGGTTGGATTGGCCAGAACGTTCCGGGCATCGACGTCGAATTCACCCAGGTTCTTCAAGATATGCTGGGAGATCTGGAAGGCTCGCCGGAACCAGTCGAGCTGAAGGTTTTCGGCAACGATATGAACACGCTCGAGCAAGTGGCGGGCCAAATCAGCCCCCAACTGCAAAAGATTCCCGGCCTGGTCGATTTCATTGGCCTCCAAAAAGGAAACCCCGAAATCGTGCTCCACGTGGATCCAACTCTCGCTGGTCGCGCCGGCCTGACTCCGGATCAGGTGACCCAGCAGGTCAGCGCCGGTCTGTTGGGAGCCATTCAAACGCAGTTCCGTGAGGCGGATCGCACCGTAGACGTCCGTGTGCGCTTTCCTGATTCCTTTCGCTATAACTACAACAACATCCTGCAGTTTCCGATTCTGAGTGCTTCGAAGCAGATCGTTCCGCTCTCTTCACTGGCCACTGTCGACCAGGCCAATGGCGCCAATGCCTTGAAGCGCGAAAATCAGCGGTTAATGGTCACCCTGACCGCACGCTTGGAGAATCGCGATCTCGGCAGCGCCATCCGTGACGTACAAAAAATGATGAGCGGCATTTCGCTGCCCACCGGCACGACCTACGAAATCGGCGGTCAATACGAGAGCCAGCAGACTTCCTTCCGCGACCTGCTCTCGGTCCTCGGCCTGGCACTCGGCGCAGTTTTCGTGGTCCTGGTGATTCAGTTCCGCGCCTTTGCCCCCGCCTTGATCATTTTGTCCGCCGCACCGCTTTCCTTGGTTGGCGTGTTCGCCATGCTCCTGATCACGGGGACGGCGCTCAACGTATCCTCGTTTATGGGCATCATTCTGATGGTGGGGCTTGTCGTGAAAAACGGAATTATCTTGTTTGAGTACGTACACAAACTGTGGGAGGAGGAAAAAATGCCATTGGGCGAAGCGCTCGTGCTGGCCGGAAAGATTCGCGTGCGGCCGATTCTGATGACCACGCTCGCCACTTTGTTCGGCCTGCTGCCTCTGGCACTCGGCATCGGTTCGGGAGCCGAGTTGCAAAGGCCTCTTGCCCTCGCCGTGATTGGCGGCCTTCTGCTTTCCACTTTTCTGACGCTCTTGGTGATGCCCGTCCTCTATTCACTGCTCGAACGCCGCGCCGCACACCCATAACGGAGGGTGAGACGTCCCGGGTAGGGATGCAGAAGTGGTTTTTGGATTCCCAGCGGGAGGGGCGGCAGCCGCTTTAGGAACTTCTAGGTTGCTAGTTGTGAGGTGGGCAGTTCAATCCCTAAGAACTTAGCGGCATTGTAGAGCAGAATTTTGGGTCGCACGGAATCTTTCAGCGGCAGCGCCGCAAATTCCGCGAGCCACCGCTCGGGCGTCATCATCGGGAAATCCGTGCCGAAGAACGCCTTGTCCTGCACCAGCGTGTTTATGTTGTGAACGGTCGACTGCGGCCAGTATTTCGGCGCCCAGCCGGAAAGATCCATGTATGTGTTCCCCTTGTGCCGAAGCACCGCCAGCTGATCGTCATGCCAGGGCCAGGAAGGATGCGCCATGATGATGCGCATCTCTGGAAACCACGCGGCCAGATTGTCGATGTAGGGAATGGGTTTGCAATATTCGAGTGTGATTCCCCTTCCTCCCGGTGAGCCGGCGGCCACAGCGGTCGTACCGGTATGAAAAATCACCGGTAGATTCAATTTCACGATCTCTTCGTACATGGGGAAAAAGCGTTCATCATTGGGATTGAATCCCTGTGCGGCTTGCTGAAACTTCATGCCCCGCAATCCCAAATCGGCGCAGCGTCTCACCTCGTTCACTGCGACTTTGCCCTTCCATGGATCAACGCTCCCGAAACCGATGAACGTCTCCGGGTACTTCTGCATCCACGCCGCCGTTTCGCCGTTGTCCATCTTGACGCCGCTGCGCGTCTCGCCATCGACGTCGAAAATCACCGCCATCATTTCATGGTGCTGATACATTTCCGCCATGCTGTCGGGATGCGCACGCCATTGGCCCGTATTCAACGGCAGCCCGGCCTTGGCCGAATGCCCCCAGCCCTGTTTCGCACGTTCGCCGGTGAGGATATGGGCGTGGGTATCAATGGCCTTCAGCAAGGGAAACCTCAAAGGTCAGCGCGCTGCCTGCGCGGTGTGAAAGTTTGCCGGCACGTCCATCTCCTTACAATTCGGAGAAATCTCGAGCCGCGCATCCGTGTGCGACTGAATCGTCTTTGCATCAAGGCCTGGCGCGAATTCGCGCAGCACAAGCCCTGCGGGCGTGACATCAATCACCGCCATATCCGTATAGATGCATTTCACGCAGCGAGGGGCCGTCAGCGGAAGCGTGCATTTGTTCAGAATCTTCGGCTTGCCCTTGTTGGTTACATGCGTCATCGTGACAATCACGTTCTTGACGCCAAATGCAAGGTCCATCGCTCCGCCCACCCCAGGAACTTTTTCGCCGGGTGTGCGCCAGTTGGCCAGGTCCCCATTGGCAGCCACCTCCAGCGCGCCCAATACCGCATAATCGATGTGCCCGCCACGAATCATGGAGAACGAAGTGGGATGGTCGAACACGCTGGCGCCGGGAAGCAGCGTGACGTACTGCTTGCCCGCATTGATGAGGTCGGGGTCTTCATGTCCAGGCTGCGCCAGCGGCCCCATCCCGAGAATTCCGTTTTCGCTGTGAAAGAAAATCTCTTTCCGGGGTGCGATGAAACCGGAGACCAGCGTAGGAATCCCGATCCCCAGATTCACATAGCTGCCGTCCGGCAGGCTGCACGCGACGCGATACGCGATACCCTCCCGTGTCAGGGACATGGCCTACCTTCCTTCCGTCGTGATTTTCAAATATTCCGGATGACGTACCACTTCCACCACATGGTCCACAAAAATTCCCGGGGTGTGCACATCTTCCGGATCGATACCACCGACCGGCACCAGCTCGTCAATCTCAGCCACCACGAATTTCGCCGCGGTGCACATGGGCACGTTGAAGTTGCGCATAGCCATCCGGTAATTCAAGTTGCCCAGCCTGTCGCCACGGAACGCCCGCACAAACGCGAAATCGGCGTGCAACGCCTTCTCGAAAACCATTTCGCGCCCATTGATCACACGGCTTTCCTTGCCTGCTGCAAGCTCCGTCCCCGCCCCCGTCGGCGTAAAAAAACCGCCCAGTCCCGCACCCGCCGCACGAATCCGCTCCGCCAGCGTGCCCTGAGGCACCAGTTCCAGCTCGACCTCGCCTTTCAAATACTTTTCTTGGAACGACTGGTTGCCCGGATTGCTTGGAAACGACGCGATCAGCTTGCGCACTTTGCCATCATGAACGAGCCCGCCGAGCGAATGTGTCCCGCCGCCCGCCCCATTATGGACAACAATCAGCTCTTTCGCGCCTTGCAGGCGCAGCGCTTCGAGGATTTGCCCCGGCAATCCGGGATCACCGAAACCGCCAAGCAGAATCGTTGCGCCGTCGAATACCCCTGCGACTGCTTCCGCACATGTCTGAAGAGTTTTGTCGACCATGAGTCCCCAAAAGGGAGTTTACCCCACAGAGTGACCGCGCAATTTAGCACGTAGGCGGCCGAAACCCTAATTTTATCGCCGACCAGCGGTTTCCGGAGAAATTTCTCAGCCGCCGGAAAGGAAGGCCGAGCGGACCCAACTCTCTAGGCGCTTGGTCGAGGCAGCCATCCACTCGCCAGGAGTCTCAGCCTGCGGCAGTACGTGCCATATCGCGCTCAAGCCACCGCGCGGCGAGCGCAAAAAGCAGCCCGCCCATCAACGTCGTCAAAGCCGCACTGGACATCGAATAACGAATTACGTCAACGCCCAGCCGAAACCCGTAGTGATCATTAAAGACGCCAATCAGGAAAGGTCCGAGCCCCAGCCCCAGCAGTTCGGAAAGGAGATAAATCACGGAGGTGGCGAACGCCCGCATGCCCACCTTTACCACCGAGTGCGACACCGCTACGATCGGTCCTACATGCACGGGCGATGCTGCCGAGACGATCGTGAAACCCACCGCACACCAAAGCAGACTGCGCGAAAAAACGAACAGCAGCACTCCCGGAAACGCCAATATCGAACAGATGGCCGAAACATAAATCCGCCAGCGCACATTCCTGCGTCCTGTCCAATCCGAGAGATAGCCGCCGATGAGTGTCCCACCGAGGCCCGCCCAAAACCGTATTGTGCCAATAAACGTGCCGAGGTCTCTGCTGCTGAGATGATGTATTCGCCCCAGAAACGGCGCCGCCCAAGTTCCGAAGCCGAATTGCGTAAACGTGGTGAAGCAGAATCCGATCAGCAGGACCAGGTAGCACTTCTGCCTAGCCATGAACCGCAGGGTTTCCCAGAACTTTTGCTGTCCAGTGTCCACGCGCTTGGCTTCGCTGCGCCCCCGCGCCGGCTCCTTGACGCTCAGCCGAAATATCAGGGCGACGAGCAGACCGGGAACGCCCGCCACGAGAAACGCTTGGTGCCATCCGTAGCGCTGATTCACCCATCCTCCTATGAATGCGCCGAGCGAACCTCCGAGGACAGGTCCCAGCTGATAGACAGCCATTGCTGTCGACCGCCTCGTGCCCGGGAAAAAGTCGGAGATCATGGAGCTTGATGGCGCCGTTCCCGCCGCTTCGCCGACGCCAACTCCAAATCGCGACAGCGTCAGTTGGACCGCGTTGCGGGCCATACCGGCCAGCGCGGTCATGCCGCTCCAGATCACCAGACCCCAGGTGACGATCGATCGACGGTTCCCTCGATCCGCCCACCGCGCCACCGGCGCAGCCAAAATCGAATAGAAAATGACGAATCCGAAGCCCGAAATGAAGCCCATCGTTTTGTCCGAGAGATGGTAGTCGCGTTTGATAGGGTCAATCAGAATCGTGATGACAGTGCGGTCCAAAAAATTCAGTGAGTAGATTATGGTTAGCATCACCAACGCATAGATGGCCGCGACGCGCGTCATCGGATCAATACGTTTTGCGTCGCTCACGGCAGCCGCGTCGATTTGCATTGTTCCCTCCACTTCCGACCTGAACGTAGGGGGGAGCCTATGTCGTCTCCCGCTGCGCGTCAACGCCCCCCTGGGCAAACCCCAGCCTCAAAGTCCCCGGAGCAGTGCAAAGACTTTTTGCACTTGCACTCCCAAAATTTTGCTAGCCTGTGTTTGTAGTAAGCATGAGCAGCAGCACGACTCGGCCGAATAACCAGGCGGCCAGGGCAAGCGAAGCAACGCCGCTTTCTGGCCTGTATGCCTGCCCCAAGGTTGACATACGTCGCTTTCAGAGATAAGAACAGCGGTACATTTTGTGCAGTACGGGGGTGGACCGCAATGGTAATCGATGTCCACGGTCATCTGACCGCGCCGGATTCGTTGTACGTTTACAAGGCCAATGTTCTTTCTCATCGCGGGTCTCATGGACGCGGCAAAGTGGAGATCAGTGATGATGAAATGATCGCGTTTTTGAACCAGCCCACCTTTGGCACCGGGAAATCGCACTTCGGTTTGTTGAAAGAAGT
>Ga0306920_100000202_pt1 | contig 69315 bp, 68 predicted proteins | sample flu12Cox44000170_FD_204666 | JGI IMG/M metagenome (GOLD analysis project Ga0306920, IMG submission 204666) | Lab enrichment of tropical soil microbial communities from Luquillo Experimental Forest, Puerto Rico - flux4day.12C.oxic.44.000.170 (v2)... | ecosystem: Environmental > Terrestrial >...
CCTGGCGACGAAGCCCTGGGCGCCGAGCACCGCAGCGCAGTCGCGCGAAGGCCGCAGGCCGTAGCCGACCGCGGACGCATGAGCGAGACGGCAACCCCCGCCGCCCCGCGACGCGCGATCTCCGAGCGGCGCCCCACGCCCCGCTTCGCCGCCGACGGCGAAGCGCTGGCGTCGCAGGCACGCTAGTCCGGCGCGGCGTTTCAGCATCAATCCACCGCCCCCGTAGATCGGCGAAGAGCCATGAAAAAGCCGCCCGGAGGCGGCTTTCGTTCGTGCGAAGGGCAGGGCGCTCAGGCCTTGATCTTCATGTCCTTGACGGCCTTGAGCACTTCCTCGACATGGCCCGCGACCTTGATGCCGCGCCATTCGGCCACCAGCACGCCGTTGCCGTCGATCAGGAAGGTGGAGCGCTCGATGCCCTTGACCTTCTTGCCGTACATGATCTTGTTCTTGACCACGCCGAACATGTGGCACAGCTTCTCTTCGGTGTCGGCGATCAGCTCGAACGGCAGTTCCAGGCCCTGCTTGAACTTCTCGTGCGACGCCATGTTGTCGCGCGAAACGCCAAATACGACCGCGCCGGCCTTGACGAACTCGTCGTGCATGTCGCGGAACTGCATGGCCTCGGTGGTACAACCCGGCGTGTGGTCCTTGGGGTAGAAATACAGGACCACGGCGCGGCCCTGGAAGGCATGCGGTGTGAACTTGACGCCGTGGGTGGCGAGTGCTTCAAAGTCAGGGAGCGCTTTGTTCAGTGCAGGCGTCATGTAGTGTCTCTGTCGAACCTTCGGTCGATCTGGGTGCGTGCGTGGTGGGCGGCCTCGCGACCCGGCCCGAGATGACATCGGTTCCAGGTCAGGCACAACCATCGATTATAGAGTGAACTGCCCACGTCCCCGGGCCGGGACCCCCATGGGTCTGCCCGGCGCGGTCGGGGCGGGCGCCCGGACGCGGCGCGAGAGGCGCGCCCGCCACCGAGCGGGAAGCTCAGGCCGACGGCGCCAGCAGGATCGCGGCGACCGCGCGCCGGCCTTCGTTGGCCAGCACCGTGTAGGTGCGGCAGGCGGCGCCGCTGTCCATCGTCTCCACGCCGATCCGGCGCGCGAAGAGGTTGCGGTACAGCGCGGGCGAGACGAAGCGCAGCTTCGCGCCGCTGCCGAAGATCACGACCTCGGGCTCGAGCGCCAGCAGCGCGTCGAAATGGGCCTGCGTCAGCTCCTCCACGCGGGTCGCGTCCCAGGCGACCGCCGCGCCGACCCAGGGCACGAGCACGCTCGTCGTGCGCAACTCGCCGTTGACGCGCAGGGAGTCGCCGTCGTAGTGGGTGATGTTGTTCACCCCGGCGAGCGTGTCGGGCTGGAATTTCAAGGGCGGATCCTCGGTGGCCGAAGGCGTGGGTCAGGGCTGCGGACGATTATAGGAAGCCGCCGATTTCCGCGGCCGCGGCGGGGCCGCTGCCTTCGCCGTTGCGCAAGACACGATTCGGGCGCCCTCAGATGGCCGAGCGTGGGTTCGCCTATGAGAAACTTGGACTCCGCCGGCGACGTCCTCGACAACGCGCCTCCAGCCCCTTCTTCGCACAGGAAACCGGCCGTGAAGCCGATCGCCAAGTCCAGCAAGCTCGCCAACATCGGCTACGACATCCGCGGCCCGGTCCTCGACAAGGCCCGCCAGATGGAGGACGAGGGCCAGAAGATCATCAAGCTCAACATCGGCAACGTGGCCGCGTTCGGGCTCGAGCCACCCGACGAGATCGTGCAGGACATGATCCGCAACCTGCCGAGCGCCGCGGCCTACACCGATTCCAAGGGCCTGTTCGCGCCGCGCAAGTCGGTGGTGCACTACACGCAGGAGAAGGGCGTGGCCGGCGTGACGGTGGACGACGTCTACCTCGGCAACGGCGCCTCCGAGCTGATCGCTTTCAGCATGAACGCGCTGCTGGACTCGGGCGACGAGGTGCTGATCCCGTCGCCGGACTACCCGCTCTACACCGCGGTGGTCGGACTGTCGGGCGGCACGCCGGTGCACTACGTGTGCGACGAGCAGTCCGGCTGGCTGCCCGACATCGAGGACATCCGCCGCAAGGTGACGCCGCGCACCAAGGCGATCGTCATCATCAACCCGAACAACCCGACCGGCGCGCTGTACCCCGTGAGCGTGCTGGAGGACATCGTCGAGATCGCGCGCCAGAACGAGCTGATCATCTTCGCCGACGAGATCTACGACAAGACGCTGTTCGACGGCGAGACCCACACCAGCATCGCCTCGCTGGCCGACGACGTGCTGTGCGTGACCTTCAACGGCCTGTCGAAGAACTACCGCTCGTGCGGCTACCGCGCGGGCTGGATGGTGGTCTCGGGCGCGAAGAAGCACGCCAAGGACTACATCGAGGGCCTGAACATGCTGGCCTCGATGCGCCTGTGCGCCAACACGCCGGGCCAGCTCGCGATCCAGACCGCGCTCGGCGGCTACCAGAGCATCAAGGACCTGGTCGCGCCGGGCGGGCGCCTCGCGCGCCAGCGCGACCTCGCCTACGATCTGCTGACGCAGATCCCGGGCGTGTCGGTGGTCAAGCCCAAGGCCGCGCTCTACATGTTCCCGCGCCTTGATCCGAAGCTGTACCCGATCGCCGACGACCAGCAGTTCGCCTACGAACTGCTGGCCGAGGAGAAGGTGCTGATCGTGCAGGGCACCGGCTTCAACTGGTCGCAGCCCGACCACTTCCGCGTCGTGTTCCTGCCCAACGCCGACGACCTCACCGAGGCGGTGACGCGCATCGCGCGCTTCCTCGACGGCTACCGCAAGCGACACGCGGCCTGAACATGCGCGCGCTGCTGCTGCTTTCCGTCCTGGGCGCGGCCGCCTGGCCGCTCGCGGCGGGGGCGCAGTCGTTCGAGGGCGGCGACTGGCAGGTCGTCTGCGACAACACGCGCACCTGCCGCGCGGCCGGCTACAGCGTCGACGGCAGCGACATGCCCGTCTCGGTGCTGCTCGTGCGCGCCGCGGGCGGCGCCGCGGCCGTGTACGGCGAGCTGCAGCTGGGCACGCTGGGCGACCATGCCGCGCATCCCGCGAGCGTCAACCTCGCGACCGGCGGCAGGACGGCCGTCGCGATCCACGTCGACAAGGCCAACCATGCCGCGCTGCCGCCGGCCGCGTTGCAGGCCTTGCTCAGGACGGTGCTGGTGGGCGGCGACGCGGTGTTCTCGTCCGGCAAGGCGAGCTGGCGCGTCTCCGGCATCGGCGCGGCCGAGGCGTTGCAGAAGATGGACGACGTGCAGGGCCGTTCGGGCCGGCGCTCGGCGCTGGTGCGCAAGGGCGGCGGCAGCGATGCGGAGGCGGCCTATCCGGTGACCGCGCCGCGCGTGCAGGCCGCGCCCATCGCGGCCGGGCCGCGGCCGGGCGACGATGCGCTGGCCGTGCGCGTGCTCGCCGCCATCCACAGCAGCGCCGAGTGCCCGTTGCTGGACGACGGCGCGGCGCAGGCCAGGGGTCGGCTGTGGCACCTGGACGCCAACCGGCTGTTGGTGACGCAGCCGTGCGTGCCGGGCGCGGCCGACGGGGTCGGCGGCTGGTGGCAGGCCAACCTGCGGCCGCCGTACGATGCGAGACCGCTCACCTATTCGGGCCGTTTCGACGGCGTGGCCAGCGTCGCCGGGCGCGACCCCGGCGACTGCGGCAAGGTCGAGGCGTGGGCCTGGAACGGCTACCGCTTCGAGCAGACCTACGCGGCGGTCGGCGGCCTGTGCCGCGGCGTGAAGGCGGGCGGGGCGTGGGAGCTTCCCACGCTGGTCACCGAGGTGGTGCCCGCGAATTGAGAATGCAAAACGAGGTGAAATGAAATGAAAGCGATCCAGGTCGGCCTGCTGGGCATCGGAACCGTCGGTTCCGGCACGTACAACGTCCTCACGCGCAACCAGGAGGAGATCCGCCGCCGCGCGGGCCGCACCATCGAGATCACGATGGTGGCCGACCTCGACGTCGCGCGCGCCAGGAGCATCGTCGGCGACCACGCGAAGGTGGTGGCCGACGGCCGCGAGGTCATCGCCAACCCCGACATCGACATCGTCGTCGAGCTGATCGGCGGCTACGGCGTCGCCCGCACGCTGGTGCTGGAGGCGATCGCCGCCGGCAAGCACGTGGTCACGGCCAACAAGGCGCTGCTGGCGGTGCACGGCAACGAGATCTTCGCCGCCGCCCGCGAGAAGGGCGTGATGGTCGCGTTCGAGGCCGCGGTGGCCGGCGGCATCCCCATCATCAAGGCGCTGCGCGAGGGCCTGACAGCCAACCGCATCGAGTGGATCGCCGGCATCATCAACGGCACCACCAACTTCATCCTGTCCGAGATGCGCGACAAGGGCCTGGACTTCGACGTCGTGCTCAAGGAGGCGCAGCGCCTGGGCTACGCCGAGGCCGACCCGACCTTCGACATCGAGGGCGTGGATGCCGCGCACAAGGCCACCATCATGAGCGCGATCGCGTTCGGCAGCCCGGTGCAGTTCGACAAGGCGCACGTCGAGGGCATCGTCGGCCTGCAGGCGGCCGACATCAAGCACGCCGAGTCCCTCGGCTACCGCATCAAGCTGCTGGGCATCACGCGCCGCCGCCCCGACGCCGGCGGCATCGAGCTGCGCGTGCACCCGACGCTGGTGCCGGCCAAGCGGCTGATCGCCAACGTCGAGGGCGCGATGAACGCCGTCGTCGTGCAGGCCGACGCCGTCGGCACCACGCTGTACTACGGCAAGGGCGCGGGCGCCGAGCCCACGGCCTCGGCCGTCGTGGCCGACCTGGTCGACATCACGCGCCTGCACACCGCCGACCCCGACCACCGCGTGCCGCACCTGGCGTTCCGCGCCGATTCGCTCACCTCGACGCCGATCCTGGACATCGCCGACGTCGTCACCTCGTTCTACCTGCGCCTGCGCGTGGCCGACGAGGCGGGCGTGCTGTCGAGGATCACGACCACGCTGGCCGAGCACGACATCTCCATCGACGCCGTGCTGCAGCGTCCCAGCCCCGACCAGGAGCCGGGCCAGCAGGACCTGATCATCCTCACGCACAACACCGTCGAAGGACGGATGCGCGAGGCCATCGCCAAGATGCAGTCGCTGCCGACCGTGCTGGCGCCCATCGTGAGCCTGCGCAAGGAAGACCTGGCGTGAAGTACATCAGCACGCGCGGCGACCGCACGCCGCGCTCCTTCAGCGAGATCCTGCTCGAGGGCCTGGCCCCCGACGGCGGCCTGTACCTGCCCGAAAGCTACCCGCGGGTCGACGACGCCACCCTGGCGCGCTGGCGCGACCTGCCGTACGCCGAGCTGGCGTTCGAGATCCTGTCGCTGTTCATCGACGACATCCCCGCCGCCGACCTGAAGGCGCTGGCCGCGAAGACCTACACGGCCGACGTGTTCGGCGCGCCGCAGATCGTGCCGCTCAAGCCGCTCGAGGCCGGCGTGCAGCTGGAGGCGCTGTCCAACGGCCCGACGCTGGCCTTCAAGGACATGGCGATGCAGCTGCTGGGCAACCTGTTCGAGTACGAACTGGGCCGGCGCGGCGAGACGCTCAACATCCTGGGCGCGACATCGGGCGACACCGGCAGCGCCGCCGAGCACGCGATGCGCGGCAAGAAGGGCGTCAGCGTGTTCATGCTGAGCCCGTTCGGCCGCATGAGCCCGTTCCAGCAGGCGCAGATGTTCAGCCTGCAGGACGCCAACATCCACAACCTGAGCGTCGAGGGCGTGTTCGACGACTGCCAGGACATCGTCAAGGCCGTCTCCAGCGACCTGGCGTTCAAGCGCAAGTGGCGCATCGGCACGGTCAACTCGATCAACTGGGCGCGGCTGCTGGCCCAGGTCGTGTACTACTTCGCCGGCTATTTCCAGGCAACGACGGCCAACGGCCAGAAGGTCAGCTTCACGGTGCCCTCGGGCAACTTCGGCAACGTCTGCGCCGGCCACGTCGCGCGCATGATGGGCCTGCCCATCGCGCAGCTGGTGGTGGCCACCAACGAGAACGACGTGCTCGACGAGTTCTTCCGCACCGGCACCTACCGCGTGCGCGGCAGCGCCGAGACGCACGAGACGTCCAGCCCGTCGATGGACATCTCCAAGGCGTCCAACTTCGAGCGCTTCGTGTTCGACCTGCTGGGCCGCGACGGCGACCGCACCCGCGCGCTGTTCGGCGCCGGCCTGCAGCGCGACGGCGCGTTCACGCTGAGCGACGCCGAGAAGGCGCGCATCGCCGGCTTCGGCTTCGTCTCGGGCCGCAGCACCCATGCCGACCGCCTGGCCACGATCCGCGACACCGACGCGCGCTTTCGCGTCGTCATCGACACCCACACGGCCGACGGCCTGAAGGTGGCGCGCGAGCACCTGCAGCCGGGCGTGCCGATGATCGTGCTGGAGACCGCGCTGCCGATCAAGTTCGCCGAGACCATAGCGGAGGCGCTGGGCCGCAAGCCCGCGTTGCCGGCCGCGCTGGCCGACCTGGAGTCGCGTCCGCGGCGCTTCACGAAGCTGCCGGCCGACGTGGCCGTCGTGAAGGCCTTCATCGAGAAGAACGCGCCGGCGCACTGAGCGCGCCGTTCGCGGTCTTAACCCGTCAGTTCGCGCGCCACGGCGCGCGAACGTCTTTTCGGGTCGCCTTGCCGCCGCGTCGGCGACGAATCCTGTTGCATCATTGGCGTGCCATGAACGCTTCCACCCCGAACCCGTCGACCCCGCCGCCCGGCCGCGCCCCGCTGATCAGCGCCGACGACGCGCTGGCGCGCCTGCTGGCGGCCGTCGCGCCGACCGGCCGCGTCGAGAACCTCGCCACGCCCGAGGCCTGGGGCCGCGTGCTGGCGCAGGACGTCGTCTCGCCCGTCGACGTGCCGCCCGAGGACAACAGCGCGATGGATGGCTACGCCGTCCGCCTGGCCGACCTGGCGTCCGGCGCCGGCGCGGTGCTGCCCGTCCGCCAGCGCATTCCCGCCGGGCAGGTGCCTCAGGCGCTGGCGGCCGGCACGGCGGCACGCATCTTCACGGGCGCGCAGGTGCCCGCCGGGGCCGACGCCGTCGTGATGCAGGAGAACTGCGAGGCGATCGCGGGCGACGGCCTGGGCAGCGTGCGCGTCGACGAGGCGCCGACGCCCGGCATGGCGATCCGGCGCCGGGGCGAGGACGTGGCGCGCGGCCACGTCGTGCTGACCGCCGGCCGCCGCCTCGACGCCGCCGCCATCGGCCTGGCCGCCACGGTGGGCATGGCGCGGCTGGACGTCGCGGCGCGGCCGCGCGTGGCGCTGTTCTCCACCGGCGACGAGCTGGTGATGCCCGGCGAGCCGCTGCCGCCCGGCGCGATCTACAACTCCAACCGCTTCATGCTGGGCGCGCTGCTGCGCGGCCAGGGCTGCGTCGTCACCGACCTCGGCAACGTGCCCGACCGGCTGGACGCCACCCGTGCCATGCTGCGCGAGGCCGCGGCCGGCCACGACCTGATCCTGAGCTCGGGCGGCGTTTCCGTGGGCGAGGAGGATCACCTCAAGCCCGCGCTGGCCGCCGAGGGCCGGCTCGACCTGTGGGCCATCGCCATCAAGCCGGGCAAGCCGCTGGCGTTCGGGGCGGTGCGCCGGGCCGACGGCGAGGGCGCCGAGACCTGGTTCATCGGCCTGCCGGGCAACCCGGTGTCCAGCTACGTCACGTTCGCGCTGTTCGTGCGGCCGGTGCTGGCGCGGCTGCAGGGCGCGGTGGTCACCGCGCCGACCGGCGTGCCCCTGCGCGCCGACTTCGCCTGGCCCAGGCCGGACAAGCGCCGCGAGTTCCTGCGCGTGCGCCGCAACGACCGCGGCGGGCTCGACCTGTTCCGCAACCAGGGCTCCGGCGTGCTGACCTCGCTGGCCTGGGGCGACGGCCTGGCCGACATCGCGCCCGGCCAGGCTGTGCAGCCGGGCGACACGGTGCGCTTCCTGTCGCTGGCGGAGCTCGCGCCATGAAGCTGACCCTGAAGTACTTCGCGTCGCTGCGCGAGGCGCTGGGCGCCGGCGGCCCGCTCGAATGGACGCCCGAGGCGGAGCCCACCGCCGCGGCCCTGCGCGCCTGGCTGCGCGCGCAGTCGCCCGCGCACGCGCAGGCGCTGGCGCCCGGGCGCGCCGTGCGCGTGGCGGTCGACCAGGCGCTGGCCGACGAGTCCGTGAAGCTGCGCGAGGGCGCCGAGGTGGCGTTCTTCCCGCCGGTCACCGGGGGCTGACGATGGCGGCCGCCCGCGTGCGCATCCAGCAAGCCGACTTCGACGTCGGCGCCGAGCTTGCCGCGCTGCAGGCCGGGCGCACCGATGTCGGCGCCGTAGCCAGCTTCGTCGGCTGCGTCCGGGGGCACACGCGCGCGGACGACGTCTCCGCGATGACCCTGGAGCACTACCCCGGCATGACCGAGCGCGCCATCGAGGCGATGATCGTCGAGGCCGAGGCCCGCTTCGGCCTGCAGGGCGCGGTCGTCATCCACCGCGTGGGACGGTTGCTGCCGGGCGAGCGCATCGTGCTCGTCGCCGTGACGGCCCCGCATCGCCGCGCGGCGTTCCAGGGCTGCGAGTTCCTGATGGACTACCTGAAGACGCACGCGCCGTTCTGGAAGAAGGAGGCGACGCCGCAGGGCGAGCGCTGGGTCGACGCGCGGGTGGCCGACGACGAGGCGCTGCGGCGCTGGGGGCTGGCGTCGGCGAACGCGGGCGTGGACGCGGATTCCGGCGAGCACTAGTTCGCGGGGGAAGCCGATGGCTGGCTCCGGCCGCCGGACACGGTACGATCGAGCCGTTCCGCCCTGCGACAATGAAGCGTCGTCGATGTCCTCGGCGGCGCGCCCGACCTTTCCATCCGCCCCGCCTCCGATGAGCGCCATTTCTCACGCTTCCACGCCCGTCACGGTCGCCGCGCCGGCCGCCGGGATCCGGGCCGGCCTTGTCGGTCGGCAGACCGTACGCGGGGGACCCGCTTGAGCTCTCCGAACCGGCCCGACACGACCGGCGAGCGCGCCGCGCCCGAGCCCGCACGGGTGCTGGTGCCCGAGATCGCGGCCAGCGAACTCGTGCCCGACGAGCTGCGCCGCGCGCTGGGGCGCTTCGTCACGGGCGTCACCATCGTCACCTGCCGCGACGAGCAGGGCGTGCGCATCGGCCTGACCGCCAACTCGTTCAACGCGCTGTCGCTCGACCCGCCGCTGGTGCTGTGGTCGCTGCGCGAGTCCAGTTCCACCATCGGCGCGTTCACGGGCGCCAGCCACTTCGCCATCAACGTGCTGGCGGCGGACCACGTGGAGCTGTCGCGGCGCTTCGCGCGCCCGGGCAGTGCCAAGTTCGATGCCGGCGAATGGACGGACGGCCAGGGCGGGGCGCCGCTGCTGGCCGGCTGCGTCGCCGTCTTCGAGTGCCGCCGCCGCAGCCACCACCTCGCCGGCGACCACGTGCTGTTCATCGGCGAGGTCGAGCGCATCGGCGGCACGGCCACCACGCCGCTGGTCTACCACGCCGGCCACTACCACGCGCTGGGCGACGTCGCCTAGGCGGGCCGCGGCGCCGCTGCCGCGGCTCCTTCCCACGGCCGCATATTGAACGATGCCGCACGATGGCCCAGACTCGGGCCTCGCGTCGGCCCGCGCGCGGGCGATCGTCCCGGTCCACGCCTGCCTGGCTTGAAAAATCGTCCGCAGCACCCATTTGTGCCGCAGTTCAAGAAGGATTTTCAAGATGCGACTCGACAAGTTGACGACCGCGTTCCAGCAGGCCTTGGCCGACGGCCAGAGCGCCGCCGTGGCACGCGACAACCCCTATGTGGAACCCGCCCACGTGCTGCAGGCCATGCTGGCGCAGCCGGACGGTCCGAAGTCCCTGCTCGACCGGGCGGGCGCCGACACCGCCGCCCTGCGGACCGCGATGGAGGGCCTGATCGCCGGCCTGCCGCAGGTGCAGGGCGGCGGCCAGGTGTCCGCCAGCCGCGACCTGGTGCACCTGCTGCAGCAGGCCGAGAAGGAAGGCGGCAAGCGCGGCGACCAGTTCGTGGCCAGCGAGATGTTCCTGCTGGCGCTGGCCGACGCCAAGTCGGACATCGGCGGCATCGTGCGCGGCCACGGCCTCACGCGCAAGGCGCTGGAGGCGGCCATCGACGCCGTGCGCGGCGGCGCCACCGTGGACTCGGCCGACGCCGAGGGCCAGCGCGAGGCGCTCAAGAAGTACACGCTCGACCTCACCGAGCGGGCGCGCAAGGGCAAGCTCGACCCGGTCATCGGCCGCGACGACGAGATCCGCCGCGCGATCCAGGTGCTGCAGCGCCGCAGCAAGAACAACCCGGTGCTGATCGGCGAGCCGGGCGTCGGCAAGACGGCCATCGTCGAGGGCCTGGCGCAGCGCATCGTCGCGGGCGAGGTGCCCGAGACGCTGAAGAACAAGCGCGTGCTGGTGCTGGACATGGCGGGCCTGTTGGCCGGCGCCAAGTTCCGCGGCGAGTTCGAGGAGCGCCTGAAGGCCGTGCTCAAGGAAGTGGCCCAGGAAGAGGGCCGCGTCATCCTGTTCATCGACGAGATCCACACGATGGTGGGCGCCGGCAAGGCCGAAGGTGCGATGGACGCGGGCAACATGCTCAAGCCGGCGCTCGCGCGCGGCGAGCTGCACTGCATCGGCGCGACCACGCTCGACGAATACCGCAAGTACGTCGAGAAGGACGCCGCGCTGGAGCGCCGCTTCCAGAAGGTGCTGGTCGACGAGCCCAGCGTGGAGGCGACCATCGCCATCCTGCGCGGCCTGCAGGACAAGTACGAAGTGCACCACGGCGTCGAGATCACCGACCCGGCCATCGTGGCCGCGGCCGAGCTGAGCCACCGCTACATCACCGACCGTTTCCTGCCGGACAAGGCCATCGACCTGATCGACGAGGCCGCGGCCAAGGTCAAGATCGAGATCGACTCCAAGCCCGAGGTGATGGACAAGCTCGACCGCCGCATCATCCAGCTCAAGATCGAGCGCGAGGCCGTGCGCCGCGAGACCGACGAGGCCTCGCAGAAGCGCCTCGGCCTGATCGAGGAGGAGATCGCGCGCCTGGGCCGCGAGTACGCCGACCTCGAGGAAGTGTGGACGGCCGAGAAGGCCGCCGCGCAGGGCTCCGCGCACCTGAAGGAGGAGATCGACAAGCTGCGCTTCGAGATCGAGAACCTCAAGCGCAAGGGCGATTTCAACAAGGTCGCCGAGCTGCAGTACGGCAAGCTGCCCGAGCTGGAGAAGAAGCTCGCGGAGGCGCAGGCCGCCGAGGCCGGCAAGACCAAGGCCGGCAACATGCCGCAGCTGCTGCGCACGATGGTCGGTGCCGAGGAGATCGCCGAGGTCGTGGCGCGCGCCACCGGCATCCCCGTGGCCAAGCTGATGCAGGGCGAACGCGACAAGCTGCTGCAGATGGAAGACAAGCTGCACGAGCGCGTGGTGGGCCAGGACGAGGCGATCAAGGTCGTCTCCGACGCGATCCGCCGCTCGCGCGCCGGCCTGTCCGACCCGAACCGCCCGCTGGGCTCGTTCCTGTTCCTGGGCCCGACGGGCGTGGGCAAGACCGAGCTGTGCAAGGCGCTGGCCGGCTTCCTGTTCGACAGCGAGGATCACCTGATCCGGGTCGACATGAGCGAGTTCATGGAGAAGCACTCTGTCAGCCGCCTGATCGGCGCGCCGCCGGGCTACGTCGGCTACGACGAGGGCGGCACGCTGACCGAAGCCGTGCGGCGCAAGCCGTACAGCGTGGTGCTGCTCGACGAAGTCGAGAAGGCGCACCCGGACGTGTTCAACGTGCTGCTGCAGGTGCTCGACGACGGGCGCCTGACCGACGGCCAGGGCCGCACCGTGGACTTCAAGAACACGGTGATCGTGATGACCAGCAACCTCGGGTCGCAGATGATCATGCAGATGGCCGGCCAGCCCACCGCGGAGATCCGCGAGGCGGTGTGGGAGGAGGTCAAGGGCCATTTCCGCCCCGAGTTCCTCAACCGCATCGACGAGACGGTGGTGTTCCACGCGCTGGACCAGAAGAACATCGAGGAGATCGCCAAGATCCAGCTGGCCACGCTGGAGTCGCGCGTCGCCAAGATGGACATGGTGCTGGAGGTGTCGGCCAAGGCGCTGCGCGAGATCGCCAAGGTGGGCTTCGACCCGGTGTTCGGCGCGCGTCCGCTCAAGCGCGCGATCCAGCAGCAGATCGAGAACCCGGTGGCGCGGCTGATCCTCGAGGGGCGCTTCGGCCCGAAGGACACGATCCCCGTCGACTTCAAGAACGGCGAGTTCAGCTTCGGGCGCGTGGTGCACTGAGTCCGCGACCGCCCCGACGACAAGGCCCGATGGCGCTCGCCATCGGGCCTTTCCATTTCCGGCGCCGCCGGACGGTCCGGGATGCCGCGGATCCGATCTTGTAGCGATTCGGATAACATCGCGCCGCGACGCCGCATGCGCGTTGCCGGCCGTCCGCGCGAGGCGAGACGGAACCGCAGAAGAACATCGATCAGAGATCCTGTCAGGGAGGAAGCATCGTGAACATCCGTGCATGGGCCGCGGGGCTCGTCGTCGTGTTTCTGGCCGCCTGCGGCGGCGGAGGAGGCAAGTCGGATCCGGGCGTGTCGGTCAGCGCCAGTCCGTCCAGCGTGACGCTGGCGGGAACGACTACCGGCAGCGCGCCGACCGCCACGGTGGAACTGACCGCCACCAGCGTGCCGAGCGCCGGCCTGTACGTCCTGGTCGAGGGTAGTTCCAGGGGCTACGTCAGCGCCAGTTTCGACGGCTCCCGCAGCGTCAACATCAACGGCGTCTCTCCGGCCACGCTGGCCGTGGGCACCTACAGCGACACGGTGACCGTCAAGGTCTGCTACGACAACCACTGCGACCGCCAGGTCGGCAACAGCCCGGTCGTCATCTCGGTCGCCTATACCGTGACCCAGGGCGACCCGGCCACCGCGACGCCCGCCGTGAGCGCGCTGTCGCCGTCGACCGCGGTGGTGGGCGGCCCCGGCTTCACGCTGGCCGTGTCCGGCACCAACTTCGCCCCGAGCTCGACGCTGCTGTGGAACGGCCAGGCGCGCGCGACGACCTACGTCTCCGCGACCTCGCTGACCGCGCTGATCAACGCCTCGGACATCGCCGCCATCACCACGGCCATGGTGTCGGTGACGAACGCGCAGACCGGCGGCGGCACGTCCCTGGCGCAGAGCTTCCAGATCACGGCCCCGGTGCCGACCGTGGCATCGGTGGCGCCGGCGACGGCCGCCACCGGCGGGTCGCCGTTCACGCTGACGGTCACCGGCACCGGCTTCGACAGCTCGGCGCAGGTGACGTGGAACGGCAGCGCGCGCCAGACCGCCTACCTCTCGCCGACGCAAGTCACCGCGCAGATCACCGCCGCGGACATCGCCGCGGCCGGCGCGTTCCCGGTGGGCGTCTACAACATGGACGGCGGCTCGGTGGCGTCCAACACGAAGACGGTCACCGTGGCCGACGCGCCGCTCGCGCTGAATTCGCTGGCGCCGGCGTTCGTGGCTGCGGGCGGCCCGGCCTACTTCGAGACGGTCATCGGCACCGGCTTCAACGCGTCGTCCACGGTGCAGTGGAACGGCAGCCCGCGCACGACGACCTTCGTCTCGACGACGCAGCTGAAGGCGCAGGTCGGCGCGGCCGACATCGCCAGCCTCGGCACGGCGAGCATCACCGTCGTCAACGGCGGCGCCAACCCGGGCACCAGCGGCGCGCAGACCCTGACGATCGGCAAGCCATCGACCGACGCGACGGCCTTCCAGATCAACCCGCAGCACAACGGCGCGATCCGCTTCGCCACCGTCGTGCCGACGACGGCCTTCCCGCTGTCGCCGGCGTGGACGGCGCAGCTCGACGGCACGGCCGGCTACCCGCTGATCGCCGGCGGGCGCGTGTTCCTGACGGTCAGCCGGACCAACGGCGGCACCGAGCTCGTCGCGCTCAGCGCGGCCAGCGGCGACGTCGCCTGGGGCCCGATCGCGCTTTCCGGCGCCGCGAACGCGACGTACGACAACGGTCGCGTGATCGTGATGAGCAGCAGCGGCGTCATGACGGGCTTCGATGCCGCGACCGGCACGCAGCTGTGGAGCACCCTGATGCCGGGCCAGTGGTCGTTCTCGGCCCCCCCGACCGCCGCCAACGGCATGGCCTACACCGGCGGCGCCGGTTCGGGCGGCACGCTCTACGCCGTCAACGACGCCACCGGCGCGCTGGTCTGGACCGCCGGCGTCATGAACGGCGACGCCAGCTCGCCGACCGTCACGTCCGACGGCGTCTACGTCACCTACCCCTGCCAGACCTACGACTTCCAGCCGCTGACCGGCGCCTCGGTGTGGCACGATTCGGGCCCCTGCGAAGGCGGCGGCGGCCAGACCGGCACCTACGCCAACGGCCTGTACTACTCGCCCAACGGCGTGGGCAACGGCGCCGGCGAGGTCTTCGACGCCGAGACGGGCAGCATGCTGTCCGCCTATGCGGCGAGCGGCCCGGCGCCGGCGCTGGGCACGACGATGGGCTACTTCCTCCAGTCCGGGACGCTCGACGCGATCGATCTGTCGTCCAGCACCATCAAGTGGACGTTCGCGGGCGACGCCGGTCTCGCGACCTCGCCGATCCTGGTCAACGGCTACGTGTTCGTCGGCAGCAGCTCGGGCAAGCTGTACGGGCTCGACGCCGCCAGCGGCGCGGTGCTGTGGCAGGCCACGCCGGGCGGCGCGCTGAACGCGTCGCCGTGGATGCAGCTGAACCAGGGCGGCATGAGCGCCGGCGACGGCCTGCTGCTCGTGCCCGCGGGCAGCACGCTGGCGGCCTACACGCTGTCGAACAATCCCTGACCGGCGCCGTCCGCGCCACGGCCTCGAACGGCCTCCTGCTTCGCGGCAGGGGGCCGTTTCCGTTTCGAGAAGGCGCTGCCTCGGCGGGCCGGGCGCGGGGATTTGCGGCAGTTCGTAGAATCTCGCCCAGCCCCCAGTTGTCGAACGCCGCGCGAAGACGCGCTCGGCTTCCGCCCCGCAGCCGTCCGCCGAGATCCTTGTCCATGCCCACCTCCGCTCCTTCCGACTCCAGCCCGGTCGTCATCGTCGGCGCCGGCCTTGCCGGCCTGACCGTGGCCTTGCACCTCGCGCGCCACGGGCGGCGCGTGATCGTGCTGGCCAAGCGGGGCCTGAGCGAGGGCGCCACGTCATGGGCGCAGGGCGGCATCGTCGGCGTGCTGGGCTCGGACGACTCGATCGAATCGCACGTGCGCGACACGCAGGACGCCGGCGCCGGCATCGTCGACGAGAACACCGCGCGCTTCATCGCCGAGAACAGCGCCAAGGCGGTCGAATGGCTGGTCGACAACGGCGTGCCGTTCACCGCCGACGCCGACGGCCCGCTGGGCCTGCACCTGACGCGCGAGGGCGGCCACGCGGTGCGCCGCATCGCGCACGCGGCCGACGCGACGGGCCGCGCGATCCACGAATCGCTGCTGGCGCAGGCCAAAGCCAACGAGCTGATCACGCTGCGCGAGCGCTGGATCGCGGTCGACCTCATCACCTCGCGCCACCTCAAGCGCGACGAGGTGCCGCGCGTCTACGGCGTCTACGCGCTCGACATCGACTCGCGCAAGGTCGAGACGATCGCGGCCTCGGCGGTCGTGCTCGCCACCGGCGGTGTCGGCAAGGTCTACCGCTACACCAGCAACCCCGACACCTCCACCGGCGACGGCATCGCGATGGCCTGGCGTGCGGGTTGCCGCGCGGCCAACATGGAGTTCATCCAGTTTCACCCGACCTGCCTGTACCACCCGCAGGAGCGCAGCTTCCTGATCACCGAGGCCATGCGCGGCGAGGGCGCCCAGTTGAAGCTGCCGGACGGCACGCGCTTCATGTTCGCGCACGACGAGCGCGGCGAGCTCGCGCCGCGCGACATCGTCGCCCGCGCCATCGACTTCGAGATGAAGCGCCACGGCATCGACCACGTGTGGCTGGACGCGACGCATCTGGGCGAGGCGTTCCTCAAGGAGCATTTCCCGACGATCCACGCGCGCTGCCTGTCGCTGGGCATCGACATCGCCAAGGATCCGATCCCCGTCGTGCCCGCCGCGCACTACACCTGCGGCGGCATGGTGACCGACCTGAGCGGCCGCTCCGACCTGCCGGGCCTGTTCGGCGTCGGCGAGACGACTTACACCGGCCTGCACGGCGCCAACCGCCTGGCCAGCAACTCGCTGCTGGAGTGCGTGGTCATCGGCCACACCTGCGCCGACGCGATCCTGGCTGACGGCCCGCAGCCCGCGCAGGCGCTGCCCGAGTGGGACGAGAGCCAGGTCGACGACGCCGACGAGCAGGTCGTCATCGCGCACAACTGGGACGAGCTGCGCATGCTCATGTGGAACTACGTGGGCATCGTGCGCACCACCAAGCGCCTGGAGCGCGCGCTGCACCGGATCAAGCTCCTGAAGAAGGAGATCGACGAGTACTACGCGCACTTCCGCGTCACGCGCGACCTGCTGGAACTGCGCAACCTCGTCGTCTGCGCCGAGCTCATCGTGCGCTCCGCGCTCAACCGCCACGAGAGCCGCGGCCTGCACTTCAGCCGCGACTTCCCGCGCACGCTGCCGGTCAGCTTCCCGACGGTGCTGACGCGGCCCGCGACGAGCCGGGCGCCGGGCTGACGCGCGGCCTCAGGCGCGCGCCCGCATCGCGTTGCGCGCCTGCACGAAGCCGAACGCGAACTCCACGGCCTCGGCGATGGCGCGCTCGGACTCGGTGCGCTCGCGGTCGGTCTGGAAGAACGCGAAATCGACGTCGTGCCGGATGTAGCGCGGCGGCAGGCGGTTCAGGGCGACGCAGGCGATGTCGGCCAGCATGTCCGGGTTGTCGCGCACGTGCGGGAAGTGCTCGGCCATCTCGTGCACGCAGGCGAAGACCGCCTTCTCGTGGTTGTTGTGGATCGATGCGATGTCCATCGCCGCAGTGTGCCGCGCGCCGGGCCGGCGCGGGCGCCAAGAGTGCGACAAAGTGCCGCCGGCGCGGCGCGATCAGTCGAGGACGCGCAGCGAGAAGTCGGTCGCCGCGACGTCCTTGGTCAGCCTGCCGATGGAGACGCGGTCGACGCCGGTGGCGGCGATGTCGCGCAGCGCGGACAGCGCGACGCCGCCCGACACCTCGAGCATGGCGCGCCCGGCGTTGACCTTGACGGCCTCGCGCATGTCGTCCAGCGTGAAGTTGTCCAGCAGCACGCTGGTGGCGCCGGCCGCCAGGGCCTCGCGCAGCTGGGCGACGGACTCTACCTCGATCTGGATGTCGACGCCCGCGTTGAGCGCCAGCGCCCGCGCCATCACCTGCGCGATGCCGCCGGCCGCGGCGATGTGGTTTTCCTTGATCAGGATGCCGTGCCACAGCGCCAGCCGCTGGTTGCGGCCGCCGCCCACGCGCACCGCGTACTTCTGCGCCTGGCGCAGGCCGGGCAGGGTCTTGCGGGTGTCGAGCACCGCGCAGCCGCGCGGGCTGGTGGCGGCGCCTTCGATCGCCTCGACGTGGCGCCGCGTGAGCGTGGCGGTGCCCGACAGCAGCTGCAGGAAGTTCAGCGCCGGGCGCTCGGCGGAGAGCAGGGCGCGCGCGTTGGCCTCGATGTGGCAGACGTCGGTGTCGGCGCTCATCGTCGCGCCTTCGCCGTACTGCCAGTCGATGCGGGCCGTCGGGTCGAGCGTCGAGACGCAGGAGCAGAACCAGTCGCGGCCGCACAGGACGGCGCTCTCGCGCACGCGCACGACGGCGCGGACGCGCTTGTCGGCCGGGATCAGCAGGCCGGTCCAGTCCTGGCGGCCCATGTCCTCGTACAGGGCGTCGCGCACGTTGCGCGCGCGCGCCTCCGCGAGGGTCTCGTCGTGGTCGAACATCGTCTGTCTCCGTTGGCCTGGCGCCGAACGGAGGATCCGCGCGGGCCGGTCGTTGTCATGCGGCGCCGATGCCCGGCACGAGGCCGGCGGCGGGATCTGTCGTCCTGTCCTGGGCGGGGCGGGCGATCGCGGCCGGGTTGGCGGCGACGAAGTCCAGCATGCGCTGGATGCAGCCCAGCGCCTCGCTGCGCACCGGCTCGGCCACCTCGATGGCGCCGCTGCCCTGCTCGAGGCAGTCGACCAGGCCCTGGAGGCTGTTCATCGCCATCCACGGGCAGTGCGCGCAGCTCTTGCAGGTGGCCGAGTTGCCGGCCGTCGGCGCCTCGATCAGCGTCTTGCCCGGCGCCAGCTGGCGCATGCGGTGCAGGATGCCGTTGTCGGTGGCGACGATGTATTCCTTCGCCGAGCCCTTGACGACCGCGTCCAGCATCTGCGAGGTGGAGCCGACGACGTCGGCCATCTGCACGACGCTGCGCGGCGACTCGGGGTGCACCAGGATCATCGCGCCGGGGTGCTCCTTCTTGAGCAGCTCCAGCTCCAGGCCCTTGAACTCGTCGTGGACGATGCAGGCGCCGTTCCACAGCAGCATGTCGGCGCCGGTCTGCTCCTGGATGTAGCGGCCGAGGTGGCGGTCGGGTGCCCACAGGATCTTCTTGCCCTGCGCCTTGAGGTGGTTGACGACGGCCAGCGCGCACGAGCTCGTCACCATCCAGTCGGCGCGCGCCTTCACGGCGGCGCTGGTGTTGGCGTAGACGACGACGGTGCGGTCGGGATGGGCGTCGCAGAAGGCGGCGAAGTCGTCCGCCGGGCAGCCGAGGTCGAGCGAGCAGGTGGCGTCGAGGTCGGGCATCAGCACGCGCTTGCCCGGCGACAGGATCTTGGAACTCTCGCCCATGAAGCGCACGCCGGCGACCACCAGCGTGGTCTGCGGCGCGTCGCGGCCGAAGCGGGCCATCTCGAGGGAGTCGGCGACGCAGCCGCCGGTCTCGAGCGCGAGATCCTGCAGGTCGCCGTCGACGTAATAGTGGGCGACGAGGACGGCGCCGTGCTGTTCGAGCAGCGCCTTGGCGCGGGCCTTGAGGCGGGCGCGCTCGCCGGCGCTCGGGGTGGGCATCACCTTGGCCCAGGCGTTGGCGGTGCAGGTGGCGCCGGTGGCGTCCTGGCGGTCGTATTCGTACGTGGCTTGTGTCATGGCTGCATCCGCCGATGGGGCGGTCCGCCATCGTAGCCCATGGGCCGCGGGACGCCGGTCAGGAGGGTCAGGAGCCGACCCAGGCCTCGTAGAGCTGGTTCCAGACGTTGGTCACCGAGCGCGTGAGCGGACGCGCGTGCAGCAGCGTCGGCGCGCCCGGCCACTCGCGCGCCTCGATCAGGTCTTCCAGGCTGCGGTGCTCGGCGGCGAGGTAGAACAGCCAGCGCGTCTTCGCCGCGAACGGCTGCAGCGCGAGACGGTGCATCTCCTCGACCAGCGAGACCGCCATGTGGCTGGGCATGGGGCCGACCAGCACGGCGCAGACCTGGGAGTGCGACAGCAGCGCGCCGAAGATGGCGCGGCGGTCGGCCGGCTTGGCGTCGCCGTGCAGGCAGCGCACCAGGCGGTGCGGGCCGTTGCCGGCGGGCAACAGGGTTTCGTCGACGACGGCGCGGATCTGCAGGCCGCCGCGCGAATGCACGCGCAGGCGGTCGACCGGCGAGCCGGTGGCGTCGGACAGCGTCTGCATCATGCCGTGCGCCCAGACGCCGGCCGGGTCGATCACCAGCATGGCGCTGACCTCGGGCGACGACGCCAGGTGGGCATGCAGCGCCAGCGCGCCTTGCTCGCTCTCGGGCACCTCGACGGTGACGCCCAGCGCGCCCGCGGAATCGAACATCGACGCCGGCCCCGATCGCTCCTTGCCCGGCACCAGCGGCGCGAGCTGCGCCCGCAGCCTGCGCAGCGGAGCGGGGAAGGGAAGGACGGAGGGACGCGACATGGAATCAGCTTACTCGGAGCCGTCGAGGCGGCCCGCTTCAAGTTGTTTACGGATGTGACTTCCTTATCGCGAACTGGATCTTCATACATGCCTCGCCGGCTGACGGCGCCGCGACTGTTGGCGCGGAAAGACGGTTGCAGGCGCTTGCACCCGGCTACCATCTTCACTTTGTCCCGGACATCCAGGTGAGTGCCCTGTCTTCCGCCGCTTCCCCGCATCCCGCTCGGCTCGCCGGCCACGCCCTCGTCGAGACCCTGATCGCCCAGGGCGTCGACACCGTCTTCGGCGTGCCCGGCGAGAGCTTCCTGGCCGCGCTCGACGGCTTCCACCAGCACCGCGAGCGCATCCGCTTCGTGGCCTGCCGCCACGAAGGCGGCGCCGCGTTCATGGCCGAGGCGCACGGCAAGCTGACGGGCCGGCCGGGCATCTGCTTCGTCACGCGCGGCCCGGGCGCGACCAACGCCAGCATCGGCGTGCACGTCGCCTTCCAGGACTCGACGCCGATGGTGCTGCTGGTCGGCCAGGTCGCCGCCGACCAGCGCGACCGCGAGGCCTTCCAGGAGATCGACTACCGCCAGATGTTCGGCCCCGGCACGCTGGGCCTGGCCAAGTGGGTGGGCGAGGTGCAGTCGGCCGACCGCCTGCCAGAATACCTGGCGCGCGCCTTCCGCACCGCGATGCAGGGCCGGCCGGGGCCGGTCGTGCTGGCGCTGCCGGAGGACATGCTGTCCACGCCGACCGCCGCGCCGGTGCTGGCGCGGGTCGAGCCGGCGCGGGCCTGGCCCGACCCGCATGTCGTCGCGCAGTTCCGCCAGTTGCTGATCAAGTCGGAGCGGCCGTTCGCGATCGTCGGCGGCAGCGGCTGGACGGCCGGCGCGGCCGCGGATTTCGAGCGCTTCGTCGAGGACTGGGAGATCCCGGTCGGCTGCGCGTTCCGCTATCAGGACGTGTTCGACAACCGCCATCGCCTGTACGCGGGCGACGTCGGCATCGGCATCAATCCGGCGCTGGCGCAGCGCATCCGGGAGTCGGACCTGTTGCTGGCGGTCGGGGTCCGGATGGGCGAGATGACCACGAGCGGTTACACATTGCCGGAGGCCCCGGTGCCGCGCCAGGCGCTGGTGCATTTCCATGCCGGCGCGGAGGAACTCGGACGCGTCTACCAGCCGACGATCGCGCTGCAGTGCTCGATGGCCGCGATCGGCGACGCGCTGGAGGACGTCGATCCGCCGACACCGCGCTCGCCGGTGCAGGGCGCCCAGGCGCACGCCGAGTACCTGGCCAACCTCGAGGCGGCGCCGGTCGAGCCGATGGATCTGGCCGTCGTCATCAAGACCATCGAGGCGATGGCGCCGGCCGGCGCGATCTACACCAACGGCGCCGGCAACTACGCCGGCTGGCTGCACCGCTTCCACCGCTACGCCAGCCTGCAGCGCGAGGGCCGCACCCAGCTCGCCCCCACGGCCGGCGCGATGGGCTACGGCGTGCCGGCCGCGATCGCGGCGAACATCCTGTTCCCTGGGCGCACCGCGATCGCGATCGCCGGCGACGGCGATTTCCTGATGACCGGCCAGGAGCTCGCCACCGCCGTCGCGCACGGCGCGGGGCGGCACGGCGGCAAGCTGGTCGTCGTGGTGGTCGACAACGGCACCTACGGCACGATCCGCATGCACCAGGAGCGCGAGTACCCCGCGCGCGTCAGCGGGACGGAGCTGACCAATCCCGACTTCGTGCAGCTCGCGCGCGCCTACGGCTGGCAGGCCGAGCGCGTGGAGACCACGGCCGGGTTCGAGCCCGCGTTCGGCCGCGCGATGCGGGCCGGCGCGCCGACGCTGCTGCACCTGCTGCTGCCCGAGGACGTGAGTACGTCCCGCACGACGCTGACCGCGCTGCGCGCCGCCGCGCTGAAGAAGCAGGGCGGTTGAGTCCCTGTCGAACGACTCCGACGCGCGCGCCAGGGTCGTTGGCGGCGCCCGATGCCCGCGCAGCCAGGGCCCGTACCGGGCACGCAGGCGCGCCGTTGTCCTACACGCAGGCCGCGCCGCATCGCTGACACTGAAGTCTCCCGGCGGCGCACCTCCTCCCTCCCTCCTCTTTGGTCGCCGGTCTCAGCCCGGCCCTGCGCCGGGCTCTTTTCTTGGCGCGACCGAAAAGGCGTTACGCTGGCGACCCTTTTCACAGCCCGACCAGAGACGCCCCATGGACCCCATCGCCTTCGACCTGCGCGGCGACCACATCACGCTGGACGCGCTGCTCAAGGCCGCCGGCCTGGCCGGCAGCGGCGGCGACGCGAAGATGCTGATCCAGCAGGGCGGCGTGCTCGTCAACGGCGAGGTCGACCTGCGGCGCGGGCGCAAGCTGCGCGCGGGGGACGTGGTGGCGGTGGGGGAGCGGCGGGTCGCGCTGCGGGCGGCGGCCTGAGGCTGTCAGACGGCCGGTCGTGCGGCTTTCGCGCGTGGCAGGGGCGTCGGAAGAATCCCGCTTGGCCGGAACTTCGAGTCGGCCGCCGACATGCGAGGCGGATCGAACTTCCGGCGGGATTCCGGGACTTGGATGGTCGGAGCGACACGATTCGAACGTGCGACCCTCTCGTCCCAAACGAGATGCGCTACCAGGCTGCGCTACGCTCCGAAGCGCGTGATTCTACCCGGGCGGAGAGAGCAGCCGATCGAGCAGCGCCGCGTCGAGGTGGCGGTCGACCAGATCGGCGAGCAGCTCGAAGCTGTCGGCCAGCGCCGGCGCGCTCGCGCCCCACATCGCGCGCAGCAGCGCAGGCGATTCGAACAGGCCGTGCGCGTAGACGCCCAGCACGCTGCCGTGCTGCCAGCCGATCGCCTCGCCGCGCTCGTCGCGCAAGGCCACCGCGGGCGGCGGCAGTCCGGGATGCGGCACGGTGACGCCGCAGTGGATCTCGTAGCCTTCGGCCGCCACGCCGGACCATGGCGCCCACGCGCCCTCGGTGCGCGCGAAGCGCAGCGTCGTGCGGCGCACGCGCTTGTCGCGCTCGTAGCGCGTGACCAGCGGGAGCAGGCCCAGGCCGGGGCCGTTGAAGCCGGGTTCGCCGTCGTGGCCGTCGGGGTCGACCAGCGCCTCGCCCAGGATCTGCAGTCCGCCGCAGATGCCCAGCACGGGGCGGCCGCCGGCGGCGTGGCGGGCGATCGCGCGATCCAGGCCCTGGCGCCGCAGCCAGGCGAGATCGCCGCTGACCTGCTTGGAGCCGGGCAGCACGATCCAGTCGGCGCCGTGCAGCTCGGCCTCGGAACGCGCCCACGCGAGCTGCACGCCGGGCAGGCGGCGCAGCGGCTCGAACTCGTCCAGGTTGCTGATGTGCGGTGGGCACAGCACGGCGATGCGCAGGCGTCCGGCCTGGGCGGCGCCGGGACGGCCGGCGTCGAACAGGCCGTCCTCGTCGGGCAGGCCGTGGTCGCGCACCAGCGGGATGACGCCCGCCAGCGGCACGCCGGTCAGGTGGCGCAGATCGGACGGCCCGGGTTCGAGCAGGCCGGCGTCGCCGCGGAAGCGGTTCAGCACGAAGCCGGACAGCGTGCCGCGCAGGTCGTCCGGCAGCAGGGCCCAGGTGCCGTAGACGTGGGCGAAGGCGCCGCCGCGGTCGATGTCGCTGACCAGCAGGCAGTCCAGCGCGCCGAGTTCGCGCGCCTGTCGAGGCGTGCCGAGGTTGACGTAGTCCTGTGGCGCGAGGTTGATCTCGGCCGGCGAGCCGGCGCCTTCGACGACGACGAGATCGCAGGTCGCCGCGAGCCGCCGCAGGCTCGCGTGCGCGGCCTCGGCCAGCGTCGCGCTGCGCTCGCGCCAGCCCATGCGCGACAGCACGGCGTCGACGCGGCCGTGCACGACGATCTGGCTGGCGGTGTCGCGCTCGGGCTTGAGGAGCACCGGGTTCATGTCGACCGAGGGCTCGACGCCCGCGGCCAGCGCCTGGAAGTACTGCGCGGCGCCGATCTCCGCGCCCAGGCCGTCCGGCCCGGCGACGACGCGCGCGTTGTTGCTCATGTTCTGCGCCTTGAACGGCGCGACGCGCGTGCCGCGCCGCGCGGCCGAACGGCACAGTGCCGTCGCGAGCCAGCTCTTGCCGGCGCCGCTGGAGGTGCCCCAGACCATCACGAAGCGGGTCATGCAGGCTCCGCGAGCGACAGCGTCTCGAACACGAACTCGGTCGCCGCGAACGGCGGCTGCGACGCGACGCGGCGCTGCGGGCCCGCGACCACGCGCACCGGCGCGGCGAAGCCGGGACCGTCGACGACGAAGGTGTGGAACTCGCCGTCCTCGCCGACCGGGCAGACGCCGGCGGGCAGTCGTGCGAGGAATGCGGCGTCGTAGTCGGCGCCGCAGAACGAGGCGTCGAGCCAGCGCGTGTCCACGCAGACGACGCGCGCCCGCACGCCGCGCGTCACGAGCTCGCGCGCGAGCGCGGCGCGCGGCTCGCCCCACAGCGGGAACAGCGGCACGAGCCCCGCGCGCTCGCATGCGGGCGCGAGCCAGTCGCGGTGCGCCTGCAGGTCGATGTCGCCGAAGATCATGTGCGTGTGGCCCGTGGCCGCGAGCTCGCGCAGGCAGGCGTCGAAGCGAGTGGCGTATTCGCCCGGCGGAACGCGCACGCCGACCGGCGTGCCGGCCAGGGCGCGCGCCTGCGCGGCCACGAGTCCGGGCGGCAGGGAGTGCGACTTGCTGGCGCCGTCCGCCTCGCACATCGTCACGAAGGTGTCGACGCGCCAGCCCTGCTCGCGGGCGCGGGTGAGGGCGAGCCAGGAGTCCTTGCCGGCGCTCCAGCTGATGGCGCAGCGCGCGGGGCGATGGTCGCGGGAGTCGTTCATGGGGACTGTGGCCTGCCCGGAGGGACTCGAACTCTTACATGAGGTCATGACCCCGTGAAAATGAGTCGATTTCACTCGTGAGCAGAAATATGCACCTGAGTGCGTATTTGGTTTTTGGAAAACTTTCTTGGCGCCCACAGGGGGGTGCAGGGGGGCGGCCGCAGCTGTGGATAACTCTTTCTGACGGTCACGCACGGGTGCTCCCCCCGTGCCTCAGTCCATATGTGCTGCACGTCGCATTGCTTGGAAGAATGGCTCGAGAGCATCGGCAGCGCCGTGAGGATCTCCATCGAAGATGCCACTCTCGAAGACGAGATCCTTCAGGAAGTGACCACCTCTGCGACCACCCTGCCACTCGACGTACTGGCGCTTGGAAAGACCCGCCGCGCCGGCGACCCACCGATATGGACCGTCAACGCCTAGAAACTTGAGCAGCGATGCGCAACCTCGAAGAGCATCAACAAACTCAATGGGCGACACCAAGGCGAAGTTCGTGTCCAGCATGAAGGTCGTGTCGATCGACCAGACCTCACCAGATGTCATCGCAAACAGGAGACTCGTCGTCACCTTCTCTTGATCTGTCGCATTGCCAGTCGCATCGACGCAGGCTCCGAACCCGTCTTCGCCTCGCACGTAGAAAATGTCTCGTGCATCACCTCGCCGATTCAGTGGCAGGCATCGCTGGCCATCACGGCGGAACGCTTCTTCTATCGCGCGGCTCCCTATCTCAAGATCGCGGTCCACTGTTGGCATCAGTCGAACCCACATAGAAGGGCCGCCCTGGAGCCTCAGTGGCGCGTTCTCACCCGACACCATCGGGTACATCGTGTTGTGAAGCTGGCCTACTACGCCATCCGGCTTGAACCGCGACTCGTTGTCCGTCCATGGGCTGTGAAACTGCGGTGGGCTGGCCGGCTCTACCTTTGGCAGTGCGCCTAGAGCGATCTCAAGGGCCTGACGAAGCTTTTTCACCAAGACATCACGCTCGCGCAGCCTCTCAGCGTCGGTGGCGTCTGCGGGGCAGTGATAGGTGATTGGATGGCGCAGATGCACCATGTCGAACGGTAGGTTTGCCGCAGTCGGTGCACCGTACGCGGTGTTCATAACCGGAATGATTCGGCTGTACGACAGGCACTTCAGCGCCCAACCGTATTCGATCAACACGTTCGGATTCGAGCACAGGCGGCCGTCGCGACGCTGCACTACAGACGTCAGGTCTGGAACGAATAGCGCTGCCTGCTCGATCTTCTTGAAGATCGTCTCGGCGATCGGCGGCGACCCCGGCACGCCAACGGTGTCCTTGTCCAGCGTCAGTTCTTGAGTATCGACTGCCCCTCGGCCAGGCCCGTCGTCAGGGCGATCCGCATCTTCTAGCTCCGCGTCCTGGATCTGCTCAATGGCCTTGAGGAGCGCGCGCTCAATGAAGTTGCGGCAAGTCTTTGTGTCGAGGTCCGATTGCCATGAATAGAACACCGTCGGCACTGCGAACTCCCCTGGATCAGTCCTGTTGTCAGCCCGCCGGCAAGCGATGAAGGTCGACGAACATGGTTGTGAAAGCAGCATCACCGTCGACGGCGTCACCTATTCTGACGAACCCCTTGCGTTCGTAAAAGCCAACCGAGTTCGGCTTTGCGTCCACCACCAGAAATCGGCATCCGGCGTGAGGCATGATGAATTCCTCGGTCAGCGCCACGGCGAAGTCCACGAGCTGTGCTCCGACCCCTTGGCCTTGCAGATTTGCGTCCACAGCCAGCCTGGCAAGCTTCACTGCCGGGTAGTCAGCGTATCTGAACCCGTCCACCGGGACGTCTGCGCCGAATTGCTCGACGGCCACATGGGTGCAGACGAGAGTGACGTACGCAAGAACCCGTGTCTCCCCGGCTTCTACGAGCACGAACGTCCTGGCGAGACTGTCCTTGTGGAGGCGCTTGGCCTCTTTGCGGAGGAACGTCTTCAGCGGGACGAGCACCGGATCGCCAAGGCTCAGGGAATTGCACCCATCGCCGTCGGCAAGCGCTCGAATCTCGTACGCCACGCGCTACTTTTTCTTCGCGCTGACCTTGGCCGCCTTGAGCTTGATGGTCACCGCGCCCTTCTTGGCGAACGTTGACACTAGCTTCCGGCCGTTCGTTGCCGATGCAGCCGCAGCCTTCGTGCCGCGGCCGTTCGTGATCTTCCGGGAGAACGACTTCGCGTCGTCACCGGAGACCTTGACGGAACCGAGGAAGCTGCTGTGGATGGCCATGATGCTCATTTTAGCAGCAGTCGACGCCGCTTGCATGTTCGCTCAATGGCCAAGGTCGGGTTGCTGCGACAGCCACTGGAAGAACGGGCCCGCGACGTCGGCGTCGACGATCACGTTGTTCCTCCGTCTGGAGGCATCGAGTATCCGCCTGTTCGCCACGTCGACGGTGACGACAACGCTCAGATGCGAGAGCAGTGCGAGCAACGTCTGGCAAGTTCGAACGAAGCTGAGTTCCATGTCACCGAGTCGTGCCTGCTCGGATTCCTTGCCATGGCCGATCGCAGGCGCCTTCGTGGATGACACTTCGGCCAACTGCTGCTCAAGGTCCGTCGTGTAGATCTTTAGGCGATCCAGCTCCCGCTTCACGTTCGCGGTCTCCAACTGAGCGTTGAAGACCACTACCTCTCCCGCGACGCTCATTTGCTGCGCGCCTGGCGTCGCGTTCTTCAATCCGCCAGGCTGCCTGCTTGCCATGTACGACAGCAGAAGACCCTTGTAGCGCATGTTTCTCAGCAAGGTCGAAGGCGAACACGGCTCCCCTTGCACTTCGGTAAGGTGGCCAGCAACGAGCTTAGCTAGATCGGTCACGAACTCTGTTTTCACCCTTGTCGACGCCAGATACGCTAGGTAGTCTTTGATCAGCTGCTGGCGCGCGCTCTGATCGGCCTCTTGCGATTCTGCGAACGTGTTTCTACGTTTGGTCACGTCGCGTCCTCGAAGCCAAGCACGCGCGGCGTCACGTGAGGCAGTTGCGTGAGGTGCGAGTCCTGATCCAGCATTGCCGCCAGCTCTTGCATTGACTGCCCTGTCGACTCGACGATGGCTCTTAGCAGTCCTGCGCATTCGGCTGCCGGACTTATCGGCACGTGCCTATCGAACGCGGAACGCAGGTCGCCTGCGCGGGCCAGCAATTCCCGCCGCAACAGGTCGAACCTTGCTCGAATCTGCGGAGTCTCCAAGCTGGGATAGGCTGAGCAATCACCTAGCCGTAGGAGCAGGTACTCTGTGTCCGATACCGGCGTCGAAACCAACTGCAGTCCTCGCTCGAGGATTTCTGGGCTCCGCACCAGCCATTCTCTTCCGCCTTGTCCCGCAATGAGCTGAAGTCGCTTTGCCTCGAGGAGTTCTTCGCTCAGGACCCAGCCGGTGAGTTCCTCGCACAGGCCTACTCGCCTTGCTTCGATGTCGTCGAGCTCTTCAGGCGTGTACCTGGCGTCGAGGGTCGAGGCGTCTTGTGCGAGCAACGTCTCCAATTCGTCGACCAACTCTGCGACCTGGCGCTCCTTCGCGATCACTGCCGGAAGGTGGTCAACCGTTCGGACTGCGTATGGACAGAGGCTGCATTTGCGAAGGCCCTTGCGCTCCTTGATGATCTCTCGAGGGCATTCATTGCCGTATGGGCAGATCTCAGTCTTGTTGAATGCGACGTTGGCTCCCTTGGTCTCGCGAAGGACGTCCACGCCCGTCACGTCCCGATCAGAGAACATGATGCTCATGCCACCGAACCGAATCAGCATCCCGTCTACATCCTCCCGCATCGCCTGAGCCAAATGCGAGTTGACTGCGTCGGCATGAATGGAGCCAGACTTTGGCGAGTCTGCAGCAAGGACTGGCTCGAAGCCGCTGCGCATGGCGGCCTGCCGAAGGCGCATCGCCTGGTGAACTTGCTCAGTCTGAATCGCCTCTGCGTCCAGCTTCACGTAGTACGACACCGTCGCTGGCTTCTGGCCCGTGATGAAGTTGCCGATCATGTCCGTCGGCAGGAAGGTTACGTACTGAGAAACCACCGCGACTCGGGCACTGTGCGGAGTGGACAATGTCCAAGGACGGAGAGCGCACGTTTCTCCCATGCCAAACCGGCCGCCGTATTCGACGAGGCGTTTCGCAAGATCTACGTCGGACGGCGTGATGTTTGGAGGAAGAAGGGTCAGAAGGTGCTTCGAACGGCCGCTGTGGCCAAGCTCGCTCACAAGACCCTGCAGGCCCATTAAGGTCGCTTGCCAGGTGTCGGTGTAGGTGTTGTCGCTATGTGGCAGTCCACCGAACACGCATGCGAACAGCGGCCTGAACCGTGGCCACTTCGTATTCGGGTTGTTGTTGTAGAAGTGCATGGCATCAAAGCCGTCCTCGTCGATCAGCTCTACCCAGTCCTTTTGTCCGCGAAGAAGCTCGATCACTCTCCGATGCACATGCGGCGTCCAAGGTTCTGTCTTCTTCTTGTCCGTGTTGACGTACAACTGCACGAACTCCGCATCCTCGTCGTCGACTCTGCTGTCGAACTTGTCTCGATCCAACCACTGAATGTGGTTGTGCCGTATTCCTGTGTGGAGCGCGACTAGGTTCTGCCGGAGTCCGTGAGGATGCGGCAGGAGGAGTCGTCTACCGTCGCGAATCTTGCGCAGCTTCAGATCCAGGACGTTAGGTATGAACTGCAGGCGTATGGTCCTTGATTCCGTAAACAGTATTGGAACGAAGCCAACAACGTCTGCTGTGGCGATCGTGTCGACTACGGCTATGTTCTTCTCTAGCTTCTTGATCGCTGCGGCCGACATTTCGCCAGCCAGGATCCTGGCGGTCACTACCTCGTGGTGTGCGAGCAGTGCTTCATGGAAATCGAGGTACGCCGTGAAGAGACGCCTCGGTATCGGACGCTTCAGCGTATTCGTCGGCCGCGAGGTGCGTGGGTAGTCGTGGGGCGCAAGTGGCTGTCGGAAGCCATCACAGCCAGGCATCTCGTCCGCGTACCGCTCAATAAAGCCAAAGAAGCCTTCCAACTGCAAAAGATTTGCGTAGAACGAGTTCGGAGTCCACTCCCGCTCTGCACACTGTGCGTTCATGAACTCGATGAACGTGTTCGGCCGCACGTCTCCTGATGGCAGCAAACGGCTCACGAACACGCTGGTCAGCAGGACTGCTGGTGTCCGCGGGAACTCCAGTTTCGAGTCAGGGTTCAATCCGAACCAGTATGGCAAGTAGTAGAAGAGGTACAGGTTCCAGTACTTGAATGACGTGAGAATCGGCCTGTAGGACTCCCGCTTCGTCTTCTCCATGTACAGGTCTTCGAGGTCGAGCCATGTGCTGGACAAACTCTTTAGGTCGACAGACAGCCCAGGCAGTGTCGACAGGCCTCGAAGGTTCTCGGAACGAGCCCAATCAGGTTCAATCTGGAGCGTCTCACGCAGAAGGTCTTCTACTGCGTTCCTTTGACGACCGTCCGTGGGCGCTTTCGATCGTTCTGGCAACGGAATCGCTTCACGCGGCTTTAAGGCCCGCACATTCCGAAGCGAGCCTGTCCAAGCTTCATAGGTGATCGAAATACGACTACCGAATTCCGCCTTCAGCACCTCTAGCAGTGCCTTGTAGGCCAGCGGGATGCGTCCATCGTCAACTGCCTTGATCGCAGCCAGATCTTCAACGTTCACATCTTCTGCGCGGTGCCAACCGGTCGCCAAGAGAAGCTTCGTGCCGTACGTCAGGAACCACTCGCGGCGCTTCTTGTCTCCACCAACAGCTGCAAACGCGGCCTGGTGCTCCTCCGACTGCGAATCTAGACCTCGCAAGAACGCCAACAACTCGGACGAAACAAGCTTCCCGACCTCGCGTCTGCGGCCCCATTTCGTGCCGCTCCCCGGCTCTGCATCGTATCGCGCGGTGGGCCAGTCAAATCCAACGGGTAGCGTGACAGCACCCGAACTATGAAGCGCGATCAGAAAGAGGCCGACAGGCATTTTCGACACGTGCGCAAAGGTCGACTTGTACGCATAGGGACCCGTGTCATCAGAGAAGAACACCGGCGCGAAAATCTCCCTCGTATACGTGCCAAGCTTCGTTCTGTAGAAGCGCATGGCTGCCTCGACGTAGTCCCGGCCCAGCAGACCTGGTCGCGCGAGAATCCGTCCTTCTACGAACTTCGCAAACGCAGCTCTCGCGTTCATCTTCGAGGTGACGCTGTCCATCGAAATGCCAGTGAGGCCGTGGATGGAAAGCAAGGTGTCGCCCGCGGTTCTAAGTGCGGCCCGCACTGCGTGATCGAGATCCGCACCGTCGCAGCCATAGACAATGCCGTCTGGCGTGAGGTTAACCAAGCAACGCCCCTCCGGCTTCAATCTGGCGCCGCACTTTCGCGATATTCGCCTCCAGTGCCTCTAGCTTCAGTTGCAGCACGCTCTTCGGCGTGCCTCGCTGGAACAAGACACGGTTGGCGTTTGCGATCTCCAGCTTCAACAGATCGTGGTCGAATCGTGCGTACTTGAGAGTCTGCTTCTCGTTCGCATGTCCCATCAGCTGCTGAACCAACGGAACCGGCAGCCCGTAGTCACCATTCGCACGTGGGAAGTAGTTCAACAGATACGTGCCATACATGTGGCGCAGTGAGTGTGCACCGGTTCCCGGAGGTAGCGTCACGCCGATGCGTCGGCAGGCTCGTTCGAATACCTCCCGCCTTGACGACGCCGCGCTTAGGAAGTACGGCATGCCGCGATCAGCATCGGCTAGGAACTGAAACAGAAATGAATGTCTTCCGTGCCCGATGTACTCTTTGTCGAGGTACTTCTGAAGCCACTGAAAAAACGCGCTCGCGAACGGCTCAATGAGTAGCGTCTCGGAGCTCGTTCTGCCCTTCCATGCGAGTTTCTCCCGCTGCTGATGGGAGAGGAATCTGTAGCTACGGTGACCTGGGCGAGAATCGGGATCGACCAGCGATACCGTTGCTTTGTCGACGTCCACATCCTCGAACAACACCTGCAGCGCTTCATGGCCTCTGCAGCCGCATGCAGCGCGCAACGCGTAAAAAGCGCTGTCCCGACATGTAGGCATGGCGTCTATCAGATCCATTGCCCTGTCGTACGGGAATGCTCGGCTGTGCTCATACGAACTCGCGCCTGATCCCTTCCCCAGGGGTATCGCGGCGATGAGCTTCGGTCCACCGGCGACGACGCCGGCGATCATCGAGTTGGCTTGCATCGCTCGAATCTCGAATGGCGTCAGTAGTCTCTGCTGGCCGAGCTCTGGTAGCAGCGGTTGCTCATCAACTCGCATCTGCGAGGCAGCTCCCATCCGGGCCAACTCCTGCAGCTCTTTTCGAACCGCTTCCGACATCCGAAGAAAGCGCCGTACCGCTGCCTTCTTAGGAACGAGGCTGGCCGGCGAGTTCACACCCGGCGGTATCGACCTCGCGATCGACGATGCGATTTCGTTTGATGCGTCTGTGCCGAGGAGGAGATAGTCGCCGTAGGCCTCCACCGCTTCGGTCAACTGAAGCTTCGTTAGCGGTGCACCTTGGCCCACGACATCCGCAACCTCGATGAGGTAGTCAAGGAACTGGGCGACGTGCCTCGCGTAGGAAGCGATCGAGTTCGTCGCCATCGACTTAATCGACTCGGCGAAGGCTGAGAAGGCTGCGATCTCCTTCCCGTCTGGCCCAACCAGACGCCACGTGCCGCGGCCAGAGACGACTCGAGGCCGCAGGCTCACGTTCTTGAACATCGGTCCCCTCCCTCAGATCAGCCCACTACGTTATCCCCATCGAGCGGACATGCAAAACCTGCATAGAGAATTGCGCGTTCCCCTAGGAGAGATATTCCAAACGCGCATATGACCCCACTTCGGCGGCAGGGTCGCTCCATCCAATCCACTCGTCCAGGTCGGCGCAAGCATGCACTTGAAAAAAGTGCTGCTATCAGGTCTCGCCTGACCTTCCTTCACGGAGCCGCTTGACAGGCGGCTGAGCGAGGTCACTGGCATCAGTGCCGTGCCAGAAGGCCGGACATTTCTCCTCTAGATGGTCTCGCGGGCGAGGCTCGAACTCGCAACCCCCAGCTTAGAAGGCTGGTGCACTATCCAGTTGTGCTACCGCGAGGCAGAAAGGTCAGTCTCCAAACGTGCAACTCAAGACGCCTGCCATAAGAACCCCCGACCTGCTGCTTAGAAGGCAGCTGCTCTATCCAGTTGAGCTACGGGCAGTGCGCAGCCCGCGATTCTATCGGCCGCTCAACGGCGCGCGTACTGCGTCTGCCCGAACAGCATCTCGCGCGCCTTCGGGTCGTCGTCGAGCGGGCGGCGCTGGCCGGTGAGGACGTCGACGCCGCGGATGACGGCGGGGCGGGCGGCGATCTCGTCGAACCAGCCCTTGAGGTGCGGGAAGTCGGCCCAGGAGATGCCCTGGTTCTTCCACGAGCGCAGCCACGGGAAGACGGCCATGTCGGCGATGCCGTAGTCCTTGCCGCCGATGTAGCGCGACTTGGCCAGGCGCTTGTCCATCACCTGGTAGAGCCGGCGCGCCTCGTTGGTGTAGCGGTCGATCGCGTAGGCGATCTTCTCGGGCGCGTAGATGCGGAAGTGGTGCGCCTGGCCCAGCAGCGGGCCGACGCCGCCCATCTGGAACATGAGCCACTGCAGCATCTCGTAGCGCTCGGACGTGGTCTCGGGCAGGAAGCGCCCCGTCTTGCCGGCCAGGTACAGCAGGATCGCGCCGGACTCGAACAGGCTGATCGGGTGGCCGTCGGGACCGTCGGGATCGATGATGGCGGGGATCTTGTTGTTCGGGCTGATGCGCAGGAACTCGGGCTTGAACTGGTCGCCTGCGCCGATGTCCACCGCATGCACGCGATAGGGCAGCCCGCACTCCTCGAGCATGATGTGAACCTTGTGGCCGTTGGGCGTGGCCCACGAATACACTTCGATCATGGCAGGAAGCCTCCTGACAACGAACAATACAACATCATGCTGGACGCGGTGCGAAGATGGTTGAGCCTGGGAGGGACGCTGCCGGCGTGGGCCGAATTCGGCCAGTGGGCCGACGCCAACCAGTGGACGATCAAGCGCACCATCGCGCACGACGGCTGGGCCATGGGCGACAACCCGGAACACCCGGGCTGGCGCATCGAATGGGGCCCGTCGCAGCGCAGCTTCATGAGCAGCCACGAGTTCCGCATCCGCTTCGAGGTGGCGCAGAACTCGGACGTGCAGGCGCTGGTGCTGGACCGCCCGCTGCTGGCGCGCCTGGACCGCGAGGTCTACGCGCAGTTCATCGACAACGTGCAGACTCGCCTCGACGCGGAGACGCCCGAGGAGATGCGCTGGCTGGCGATGCACGCCAAGCTCAGCCCCAACCAGATGGGCGTGGCGCTGCGCGACCGCTACGGCGCGATCGCCACCGACACCGACTGGGCCTCGCACTGGCTGGACGGCCCGATCTCGACGGCGCTGAAGAAGCGCGCCGACGAGATGCCCGTCGAGGCGGTGGCCGCCGAACCCTTCCTGCTGCGGCTCGCGCGCGGCCAGGTCGTGCTGCGGCATTCGGCCTCGCGGCCGAGCGTGAAGGTGCTCGAGAGCTGCATCGCGGTCGCCGCGGCGGTCGACGCCGCCCTGCACCGGACCGCCTGAGCGGCGCGCGGCTTCAGGCGGCGCGCTGCTTGCCCAGCTCGATCTTGGCGATCGCGTTGCGGTGCACCTCGTCGGGTCCGTCGGCGAAGCGCAAGGTACGGGCCACGGTATAGAAGTAGGCCAGCGGCGCGTCCTCCGACATGCCCATCGCGCCGAACGCCTGCATCGCCCAGTCGATGACGCGGCAGGCCATCGCCGGCGCCACCACCTTGATCATCGCGATCTCGGCCTTGGCCGTCTTGTTGCCGGCCACGTCCATCATCCACGCGGCCTTGAGCGTGAGCAGGCGCGCCATGTCGATCTGGCAGCGCGCCTCGGCGATGCGCTCCTGCGTCACCGTCTGCGCCGCGATCGGCTTGCCGAAGGCCACGCGCTTGCCCACGCGCTCGCACATCAGCTCGAGCGCGCGCTCGGCCAGGCCGATCAGGCGCATGCAGTGGTGGATGCGGCCCGGGCCGAGCCGGCCCTGCGCGATCTCGAAGCCGCGGCCTTCGCCCAGCAGCATGTTGGACGCGGGCACGCGCACGCCGTCGAACGCGACCTCCATGTGGCCGTGCGGGGCGTCGTCGTAGCCGAAGACCGTCAGCGGGCGCAGCACCTTCAGGCCGGTCGCATCGGCCGGCACGAGGATCATCGACTGCTGCGAATGCGGCGGCGCCTCGGGGTCGGTCTTGCCCATGAAGATGTAGACGGCGCAGCGCGGGTCGCCGGCGCCCGACGTCCACCACTTGCGGCCGTCGAGCACATACTCGTCGCCGTCGCGCACGATGCGCGACTCGATGTTGGTGGCGTCCGACGAGGCCACCGCCGGCTCGGTCATGGCGAACGCGCTGCGGATGCGGCCGTCCAGCAGCGGCTCCAGCCAGCGCTTCTGGTGCTCGGGCGTGCCGTAGCGCACCAGCACCTCCATGTTGCCGGTGTCGGGCGCCGAGCAGTTGAAGACCTCGCTGGCCCAGGGCGTGCGGCCCATGATCTCGGCCAGTGGCGCGTAGTCCTGGTTCGATAGCCCGGCACCCCGTTCGCTGTCGGGCAGGAACAGGTTCCACAGGCCCTCGGCACGCGCCTTGCGCTTGAGCTCCTCGATCAGCTGCAGCGGGGTCCAGCGCTTGCCGGCCGCGGTGTTGGCCTCGATCTCCGCGTGGTAGCGCGGCTCGGCCGGCACGACGTGGGCGGCCATGAAGGCGCGCAGCTGTTCCTGCAGCGCGAGGCTGCGTGGCGAGTAGGCGAAGTCCATGTCAGGCTTTCTGGGCGAATTGCCACGCGAGTTCGGCGAGCGGTCGCGCGCCCGCGCCCGTCGCGCGCGCCTGCGCGCTCGAGGCGGTGCCGTCGACGACGCGGCGCGCGATGCCCTGCAGGATGGCCGCGAGGCGGAACAGGTTGTAGGCGAGGTAGAAGTTCCAGTCGCGCAGCAGCGCGTCCGGATCGGTGCGGCCCGTGCGCTCGCAGTAGCTGCGCACGTAGTCGCGCTCGGACGGGATGCCGAGCGCGGCATGGTCGAGTCCCGCGATACCCCGGAAGGTACCCGGCGGGATGTGCCAGGCCATGCAGTGGTAGCTGAAGTCGCCCAGCGGGTGGCCCAGCGTCGACAGCTCCCAGTCCAGCACCGCGAGCACGCGCGGCTCGGTCGGGTGGAAGATCAGGTTGTCCATGCGGTAGTCGCCGTGCACGACGGACACCTGCGACTCGTCCATCGCGCTGGCGGGCATGTGCGCGGGCAGCCAGTCGATCAGGCGGTCCATCGCCTCGATCGGCTCGGTGATCGAGGCCTGGTACTGCTTGGTCCAGCGGCCGATCTGGCGCGCGAAGAAGTTGCCGGGCTTGCCGTAGTCGGCCAGGCCCACTTTGGCCACGTCGACGTTGTGCATCGCGGCGATCACGCGGTTCATCTCGTCGTAGATCGCGCCGCGCTCGGCCTGCGTCATGCCGGGCAGTCCCTGGTCCCACAGCACGCGGCCCTCGACGTACTCCATGACGTAGAACGCGCGGCCGATCACCGCCTCGTCCTCGCACAGCAGGAGCATCTTCGCGACGGGCACGTCGGTCTGCGCGAGCGCGTCCATCACGCGGTACTCGCGCTCGATCGCGTGGGCCGACGGCAGCAGCCTGGCCACTGGCCCGGGCTTGGAGCGCATCACGTACGAGCGCGACGGCGTGACCAGCTTGTAGGTCGGGTTGGACTGGCCGCCCTTGAACTGCTCGACGCTCAGCGGGCCTTCGAAACCCGGCAGCCTGGTCTGGAGGAAGGCCTCGAGCGCCGCGATGTCGAAGCGGTGGCTCTCGGCGACCGGCCGCGTGCCGGTGTTCTGTTCGGTCTGGTTCATCGGGCTTGTCTCAGTGCCTCGTTGTCATTCGATCAACGCATCGGCGACGTGCCCGATGCGGCGCTAGCGTTCGGCGGCTTGTACCAGCCTGTCTCGCGAGAGCACGACGATGCGCGTCGGCTCGATGCGCAGCGCGCCTTCGCGCTCGAGCTCCTTGAGCTCCTGGTTGACGCGCTGGCGCGACGCGCCCACCAGCTGCGCCAGGTCTTCCTGCGCCAGCTGCAGGCCGATGCGCACCTCGTCGCCCTGGTGGATGCCGTAGCTCTTGGCCAGCATCAGGATGTTCTTGGCCAGGCGCGCGGACAGCGGCCGCGTGTTCAGGTCCTCGACGAGGTTGAACATGATGCGCAGCCGCCGGCAGTTCAGGCGCAGCAGCGCGTCGTACAGCTCGACGTGCTGCTGCAGCAGCTCCTTGAAGTCGCCCTTGCGCACCGACAGCAGCGTCGTGGCGCCGTGCGCGTCGGCGTCGTGCGTGCGCGGCAGGCCGTCGAACAGCGCGATGTCGCCGAACCAGGTGCCGGGCTCGACGTAGGTCAGCGAGACCTGCTTGCCCGACAGCGACACCGAGCTGATGCGCACGGCGCCGCGCGCCACGCCGCACCAGTCTTCCGCGGGCGAGCCGCGCGTGGCGAGCGGCGCGCCGTCCGGCAACCGACGCACCACGGCGCGCGACAGGATCGCGGCGCGCAGCTCTTCGGAAAGGGAGGAGAACCATGGGCCCGCGTCGATGTTGTTCTGCTCTTCGATTGTAAGAATCGGGTTGTTCATTCCTAGTCCCAGAGGCGACAGCGGCATGCGCGCCGCGCCGGCGCATTGATCTCGCGCCGATTGTCGTCCCAAACAGGGCTCAGGCCGGAATGTCACCCGCGCGCAGGTACTGCGCCAGCAGCTTCTCCATCGTCGTCAGCCGCTCGCGCTCGTGCAGCCATTGCGTCGGCGCGAGGTTGGTGGCGCGCACGACGATGTCGCCGTCGCCGATGTCCAGCACGTTGATGCAGGCCGGCGACTGCTCCAGGCGGCCGAGGAAGCTGCGCGCCCCGGTCAGCGCGCGGCCGAGCAGCGCGCGGTTGATGCCGCCGTGCAGCACCAGCAGCGCGCAGTGCCACGAGGCGTCGGCCAGCAGTTCGTCGAACGCCGGCAGGCAGCGGTCCATCATGGCGCCGACCGTCTCGCCGCCCAGGAACTGCAGCGACTCGACGTCGGCCGCCGCGCTGAACACGCCGGTGAACGCGGCGCGCAGCTGGTCGGGCGCGATGGCGTCGAGACGGCCGGAGCGGATCTCCTCGAGCCGCGGATCGCGCGCGATCGCCGCGTCCTGCCCGGCGGCGGCCAGCACGCGCTGCGCCGTCTCGACGGTGCGCGCCAGTCCGCTGACGACGACCCGATCGAAGCGCGCGCCCGCAGCCGCGAACAGCGCGCCGGCCGCGTCGGCCTGGGCGCGGCCGGCCGCGTTCAGCGGCACGGTGTGCGGCGGCACCGGGGTGCCGTCCGGCTTGAAGTAGTCCACCGAGCCGTGGCGCATCAGGTAGAGGCGGCGGCGCACCGGCGGGCGGGCGTCGGCGATGGGATGCGGGGCAGGGCGGTCGGCGGTCACGGGCGGTTCGCGGGGGTGTTCCGGTTGAGGATCGCCGCCGATCCAGGTCATCGGAACGACGGCGGGCGTTTCTCGAGAAAGGCCTTCAGCCCCTCGTCGCCGTTGTCGTGGAACAGGTTGACGATGAACTGGCGGCGCTCGGCCTCGAGATGTTCCGACAGCGGCGACAGCGGCGCGCGCGCCACCAGCTCCTTGGCGCCGGCCACCGCGTTCGGGGCCATCGCGGCGAGCTTGTCGGCCAGGGCCAGAGCTTCGGCGAGCGCCTGCCCCTTGTCTGTCACCCGATTGACAAGGCCCAGCGCCTGCAGCCGCTCGGGCTTGACCGGGCCGGCCAGCCACATCATCTCGAGCGCCAGCGCGCGCGGCAGCAGGCGCGCCAGGTGCCAGGAACCGCCGCCGTCCGGGGTCAGGCCCACCTTGCCGTACGACATCACGAATTTGGCGTCGGACGCCGCCACGATCAGGTCGCAGGCCAGCGCCAGCGACATGCCGCCGCCCGCCGCGAAACCCTCCACCGCGGCGATCACGGGTTTCGGGAATGCCCGCAGCGATTCGATCAATTGGTGGAACAGCGCGATCGATTCCGACTGCGCTTCCGGGCCGGTCTTGCGCAAGCCCATGATTCGATTCAGATCGCCCCCGGCGCAGAAATGCTCGCCGTCGCCGCGCACGATCACGGCGCGGACGGAATCGTCGGATTCCGCTACGTTGAGCGCCTCGACGCCCGCCGAGTAGACCTGGGGCGACAGGGTGTTGCGGGTCGCGGGATCGCTGAGCGTGAGAATCAGCGTGGCGCCTTCGCGCGATGTCAGGAGTTCACTGGGCATGGTGCCGGCCTTGTCTGGGAATACGGAATCTCGCGAATGCGGAGATATTCACGAATTCGGGTGCTGGACGATATGTCGGAGGCGTGCATCAATCTCTCCCGACATCCGATACAACAGTTTCTGTAAGCAATCGTGCTAGAGTGGATCGGGTAATCTGTGGTGTCCACAGGAATGAAGAAGCACTGTACCGCGCACGTCATTTTCGCCGCCACCGCTTTGGCATCCGGGCAGGCCTGGGCGCTGGGTTTCGGTCGATCGGTTTCCGATGCGGTACTGGGCCAGCCTCTCACATTCACGGTGCCCGTGCACGTGGAGGCGGGCGAGCAGATCGCCAGTGAATGCCTGGCAGCCAAGGTCCGCTACGGAGAGACCCTGCTGCCGCCGAATACCGTGCACGCCGACGTCCTGCCCGGCGGCAGCGACGACCTGCTCAGGGTACGCGTCACGACCAGCGAGCCGGTCTCGGAGCCCCTCATCGAGGTCAGCCTCGACGTCGGCTGCGACCGCCGCTTCTCGCGCGTGTTCTCGGTCTTCGCCGATCCGCCGACGCTGGCCGCCACGCCGGCCCAGGTGACGGCGATGCCGCAGGCGGCTGCCGGCCAGGCCCCGCTGGCCGCGTCGCCCGAGTCGACCGGCGCGATGGCCCCCGGCGCGGTGCACGCGGCGCGGCGTTCCGGCAGCGCAGCCGCCGCCGGCCGGCCGCATGTCGCGCACAAGGCCGCGACAACCGCGGCTGCCAGGGAGCGCGGTGCCGCCCCGGCGGGCCACCCCCAGGCCACGGACAACGGCGGCGCCGGCAGGAGCGGCGCGCACGCGCCGTCCGCCGCGGCCGCGAGCCAGCCAGTCGAATCGGGCGTGTCGCGCCTCAAGCTGGAGATGGAAGAGCCGGCCGTCGTGCCGCCCGTGGGCGCATCGGCCGCCGCGGCCGCGGCGTCGGCTGCGGGAGACGACGCCGAGCGCCAGCTGAAGGCGCTGCAGCAGGGACTCGACGCCGCCCGCCGCGACATCCAGGCCCAGCGCGAACAGACCGCCGCGCTGCAGGCCCAGCTCGCGCAGGCCCGGGCGCGCGCGGACTCGCCCAGCGCCTGGACGCCGTGGCTGGTGGCCATGCTGGCCATCGCCGCGGCCGCGATCGCCGCGCTCGTGTGGAAGTTGCGCCAGCAGACGCGGATCGCGCGCAGCGACTGGTTCAACCAGTCCGCGCTGGGCCCGGCCACCGCCGTGCCGCCGGCGTCGGAGCTGTCGTTCGCGGGCGAGCGCGCCGCCGACCTGCGCAAGGCCCCCGCGACGTCCGTGCCGGCCGAGGATCCGCTGCCCGAGCTGCCGCGGGTCGACGCGCGCGGCACGCTCGCCACGCCCGCGGCCGACCTGTCGGCCACCACCCGGCCGTTCGACCGCCCGCCACTGGCCGCCGCGCCCATCGGCGGGCCGCGCGAGCTGTCGGTGGAGGAACTGCTCGACCTCGAGCAGCAGGCCGATTTCTTCATCGCCCTCGGCCAGGAGGACGCCGCCGTCGACCTGCTGATGTCGCACCTGCGCAGCGCCGGCGGCCAGAGCCCGTTGCCGTACACCAAGCTGCTCGAGATCTACCGGCGCCAGGGCGACCGCTCGGCCTACGAACGCATCCGCGCGCGCTTCAACCGCCGTTTCAACGCGTACGCGCCGGACTGGGAGAAGGGGCCGGCCGCCGGCCGCTCGCTGGAGGACTACCCCGACACCGTCGCGCAGCTGGAACGCGTCTGGCCGACGCCGATCGACGCCATGGCCATGCTCGAGTCGCTGCTGTTCAAGCGCGACGACAGCGAGCTGTTCGACCTGCCGGCCTACCGCGACGTGCTGGTGCTGTACTCGCTGGCGCGCGACCTGTGGCAGTACGCCGGCGGCCAGGGCGGCACGCAGGTCGACGTCCTGCTGCCGCTGGACGACGGCAGCGAGGCGACTTTCCCAGGCTTGCGCAGGAGCGCCGCACCTTCGTTCCCCGGGTTCGACGACGCCGGGAACGCCAACAGCAACGGCATGCCGACCAGCTTCGACGTGACCGGCTTCGACGCGGCGCCCTCGATCGACGATCTCGACCTCGAACTGCCGCCCGGCAGCAGCGTGCGCGCCACGCTCGACACGCTGAACCTGTCGCCGGCGCCGCCGACGCGTGCCAAGCCCGATCCCCGCGACTGGCTCGACGGCCGCGAGACGCCCGACCCCGAGTCGCCGACCCGGCCCTGACGCTAGGCCTTGAGCGCCTGCAGGCGGCGCAGCGCCTCGTCCAGCGTCGCTTCCTTCTTGGCGAAGCAGAAGCGGATCACGCGCATGTCGGGCGCCTGGTCGTGGAAGGCCGACATCGGGATCGCGGCCACGCCGACCTCGGTGGCGAGCCACTCGCAGAACGCGAGGTCGCCCTGGTCGGACAGCGCCGAGTAGTCGACGCACTGGAAGTACGTGCCTTCGCAGGGCAGCAGCTTCAGCGCGGTGCCCGCGAGGCCGGCGCGGAAGCGGTCGCGCTTGGCCTGGTAGAACGGCGCGAGCGTGCGCCAGCGGGACGGGTCGGCCAGGAAGGCGGCGATGCCGTGCTGCATCGGCGCATTCACGGTGAACACGTTGAACTGGTGCACCTTGCGGAACTCGCGCATCAGCGCCGCTGGTGCGGCGACGTAGCCGACCTTCCAGCCGGTGACATGGAAGGTCTTGCCGAAGCTCGACACCACCACGCTGCGCTCGGCCAGCTCGGGCAGCCCCGAGACGCTGGCGTGCGCGACGCCGTCGAACACCATGTGCTCGTAGACCTCGTCGGACAGCACCAGCGCGCGCGTCGGGGCGAGCAGGGCGGCGAAGCGCGCGCGCTCGTCGTCCGTCCACACGGTGCCGCTCGGGTTGTGCGGCGTGTTGACGATGACCATGCGCGTGCGCGGCGTCAGCGCCCTGGCCAGGGCGTCGAAGTCGGGCCGCCAGGTGCCCGGGACCAGCGGCACGCGCACCGTGTTGCCGCCGGCCAGCGCGATCGACGGGCCGTAGCTGTCGTAGCAGGGCTCCAGCACGATCACGTCGTCGCCCGGATGCACCAGCGCGAGCACGGTCGACAGGATGCCTTGCGTGGCGCCGGCGGTGATCGTGATCTCCGAGTCGGCGTCGTAGCGGCGGCCCGTGGTCAGCGCGATCTTGTCGGACACGGCCTGGCGCAGCGCCGGGATGCCCGTCATCGGCGGGTATTGGTTGTGGCCGGCGCGCATGGCGGCGGCGACGGCGTCGACCAGCGCCGGGTCGCAGTCGAAGTCCGGGAAGCCCTGGCCGAGGTTGATGGCGCCGGTCTTCGCGGCCAGCGCCGACATCACGGTGAAGATGGTGGTGCCCACGCTGGGCAGGCGGCTCGCGCCGACGAGTTCGTCAGAGGTCATAGCTCTCCTCTCCGGCGCCGCCGAGCGCGCGCAGCAGCAGCGGGCGGGTCAGGCGGTCGGACAGCAGCTCGGCGAACGTGAGCACGTAGCCGCGCAGGTAGGCGCCGCGGCGGAAGGCCACGCGCGTGACGTTCTTGCCGAACAGGTGGCCGGCCGGCCGGGTCACCAGCTCGCCGCCGGGCGGGTCGTCGCGCACCGCCATCTCCGCGACGATGCCCACGCCCAGGCCGGCCTTCACGTAGGTCTTGATGACGTCGGAGTCGATCGCCTCGAGCGCGATGTTGGGCTTGAGGCGGCGCTGCGCGAACGCCGCGTCGATGCGGCGCCGGCCGGTGAACGACGGGTGGTAGGAGATCAGCGTCTCGCCGGCGAGCTGCTCCAGCGTGATCTTCTCGAACGCGGCCAGCGGGTCGTCGGCGCGCATGACGATCACGTGCTCCCACTCGTAGCACGGCAGCGAGACCAGGTCCTCGGGTTCGGACAGCGACTCCGTGGCCAGCCCGATGTCGGCGGTGCCGTCCAGCAGCATCTGCACGACCTCGCTGGGCGAGCCCTGGTGCAGGCTGACCTGCACCTTGGGAAAGCGCCGGCGCAGCTGCGCGACCGGCTCGGGCAGGACGTAGCGTGCCTGCGTGTGGGTGGCGGCGATCGACAGCGTGCCGGCGTCCTGCTTGGAATACTCCTCGCCGATGCGCTTCATGTTGGCCACCTCGCGCAGGATCACGTCGATCGCCTTGAGCACCTCCTGGCCCGGCTCGGTGACGCGGCGCAGGCGCTTGCCGTGGCGCACGAACAGGTCGATGCCCAACTCCTCCTCAAGCTCGAGGATGGCTTTCGAGATGCCCGGCTGCGAGGTGAACAGGGCTTTCGCGGTCTCGGTCAGGTTGAGGTTGCGGCGCACGGCCTCCTGCACGAAGCGGAACTGGTGCAGGTTCATGTGCCGATTCCGTCGAGCGGGTTGTGGGCGGACGCGAAGCTCAGTCCGGCGAGGTCGACCGTGGCGTCCGCGAGCGCGGCGATGACGTGCGGCGTCTCGCCGAGCGCGGGGTGCAGCGTCCACGCGACGCCCGGGTGCGCGTCGCGCAGGCGGGCCAGCTGCGCCGGCACGTCGCGCCGCACGTGGCCGCCCATGCCGAGGAAGGCCGGCACGACGGCGACGTGGGTGCAGCCGCGTGCGACCAGCGCCGCGGCCGCTGCCTCCAGCGTCGGCGCCATCAGTTCGAGGAACGCGAGCTCGACGATCGCCTCGGGCGCGCGCTCGCGCACGCGGGCGGCGACCGCCTCGAACGGCGTGGCCCAGGACGGGTCGCGCGCGCCATGCGCGAGCAGGATCACGGCTTGACTGCCCATCTAGCGATACCTCACCAGCCACGCGAACGCCGACATCGACATCAGCAGGTACACCACGCTGGGCACCGACGCGGCGATCCACGGCGTCCATTCGTGCAGCATGCCCAGGTGGCCGGCCACGTTGTTCAGCAGCACGAAGCTGATGCCCAGCATGATGCCGCCGAACACCTTCACGCTGACGCCGCCGGCGCGCGCGTGCAGGTAGGCGAAGGGCAGGGCGAGCGCGACCATCACCAGGCAGGCGAACGGGTACAGCACGCGCTTCCAGAACTGGATGCGGTAGGTCTGCGTCGACTGCTCCTGCTCGGCCAGGTGCGTGCTGTAGCGCCACAGGTCCAGCGCGCCCATGCTCTGCACCGGCAGGATGGAGGCGGTGGCGACGGCGGAGGTGAGCGTGGTCGGCCACGCCATCGTCTCCAGCTTGCGCGTCTCGACGCGCGGCTCCGCGCTGCCGGCGCGCGGGATCCAGCGCGTCTCGGTGACGTCCTGCAGCGTCCATTGCGTGATCGTGCGGCCGCGCGGCACGACCGCGTGCTCGGCCTGCAGGCTGCGCACCTCGCGGCCGCTGGCGTCCATCTCGTAGATGCGCACGCCCGTGAGCTCGCCCACCGTGCCGACGCCGCGGACGTTGACGGTGATGGCGCGGTCGCCGTCGGGATCCGTGCGCTTCTCCTTGAGCCACGCGCCGGTGCGGCCGATCGCCAGGCCCATGCCGAAGCGTGCCTTCAGGAAGCTCGCGGCCTGCTCGCTGTGCGGCGTGACGTACTCGCCGAGCCCGAACGTGAGCACCGCGAACAGCAGGCCGATCACGCCCAGCAGGCTCAGCGCGCGCCCCGGGCCCAGGCCGGCCGTGCGCAGGATGGTGAACTCGGACGAGGACGCCAGCCGCGCCATCGAGTAGATGGTGCCGATCAGCACTGCGATCGGGAACAGCTCGTAGACGTGGCCGGGCTGCTCCAGCAGCACCGCCAGCGCCGCGGCCCCCAGCGTGTAGCCGTTGCGCCCGACGCGGCCCATCTCGTCGACGAAGTCGATGAAGAAGAACAGCGCGATGAAGAAGATGGTCACGAAGAACACGGACCACAGCACGTCGCGGTAGAGGAGCTGGCGGACGGTCTTCATGCGGCCCTCCGGCGCAGCAGCAGATTCATCGGATGGATCACGGTGGCGTGCTCGCGCCACCAGATCAGCCCCAGCGCCAGCAGGAAGGCCGCGCCGTGCAGGCCGACGAGCGCGACGACGATGTTCAGGCGCCCGCTGCCGACCCAGGCCTGGGTCAGGTTCAGCAGGTTGTAGTAGATGACGAAGGCCAGCGCCGCGAACAGCAGGCCCCAGTTGCTCGCGCGGCGCGGGTTGGCGGCCGACAGGCTGATGCCCATGAACAGCAGGTTGGTCGCCCCCAGGATCAGGCCGAGGCGCCACGTGAGCTCGCCCATGTAGGCCGGGCCGCCGGTCAGAATCAGGTCGACGGTGTCGACGGCGCGCGGCGAGGGCGCGCCCGACGGCGGCGCGTTGCTCGTGCCGGCGTGCACGCGGTAGTTCCTGAACTCGACGTGCGTGTGCTCGCCGGAGGCCTTGTCGTTCTGCTCCATGTGGCCCGAGTCGAGCACCAGGAAGCGCTCGCCGCCGACGTTCTCGATCTTGCCCGACTGCGACACCGCCACCGATTCGCGCGTGCCGGCGTCGGTCATGATGAAGACGTTGCGCCCGCCGCCGCTGGCGCCGCTGGCGGCCTTCTCGACGAAGAACACGCGCCGGCCGTCGCCCGAGGCCTGGAACTGGCCCGGCGAGGCGCGCAGCACGTCGGCGCGCTGCTCGAAGCGCTGGCGCAGGTCGTTGTACTGCATGTAGCTCCACGGCCAGACGAACAGCATCAGGATGCCGATGAGCACGATGATGGGCCAGCTCGTCGCCACCACCGGGCGGATGAAGCGCGCCAGGCCGATGCCGCTGGAGAACCAGATGGCCATCTCGCTCTCGCGGTACATGCGGCCCAGCGTCAGGATGACGCCGATGAACAGCGACAGCGACAGGATGGTCGGCAGCGTCTGCAGGCCCAGCAGCGTGAAGATGAAGACGACGTCCTGCGGCGCCACCGCCCCGTTGGCCGCCAGGCCCAGCGTGCGGATGACGAGGTTGGTCATGAAGATGGTCAGGATCACCATCAGCGTGGCCGCGAAGCTGCGCGCCAACTCCTTGCGGACCGTCGAATCGAATAACATCGCGCGATTATCTCCAATCGAATGCGAATCCTTACCATGGACTTCCAAACCCTGGCCCTGCCCGAAGCGGGCGTCGCCGGCGTCAATGCCGACGCACTCATCGTCGTCCTGCCGGCCTCCGGCGACCTGCCGAAGTTCGGCGCCGCCATCGATGCGGCGCTCGCCGACGCCGTCAAGGGCGGCGACCTCGAGCGCAAGGCCGGCAAGTCGGTCTACCTGCCGCGCGTGGCCGGCGTGAAGGCCGGCCGCGTCGTGCTGGCCGTCGCGCGCGACGCCTCGGCCAAGGCCTTCAAGGCGGCCGTTGCGGCGGCGCTGGGCAGCGTCAAGGCCGGCCCGGCCAAGCATGTCGCGGTCGTCGGCGGCGCGTCCACCGCGGCCGACGCCGAGGCGCTGGCCGTCGCCACGGGCGACGCCGTCTACCACTACAGCAGGACCAAGCCGAGCGCCGCGCCGGCGCCGGCGCTCGCCAAGGTGACCTACGTCGTGCCCAAGGCGGCCGTCGGCGGCGCGAAGTCGGGCCTGGGCGTGGGTGCCGCGATCGTCTCCGGCATGGACCTCGCGCGCGAGTGCGCGAACCTGCCGGCCAACTACGCCACGCCGACGTTCCTGGGCGAGCAGGCGCTGGCCATGGTCAAGACGCACGGCCTGGAAGTCGAGGTGCTCGATCGCAAGGCCTGCGAGAAGCTGGGCATGGGCTCGTTCCTGTCGGTGGCGCGCGGTTCCGAGGAGCCGCCGAAGTTCATCGTCATGCAGTACAAGGGCGGCGCCAAGAAGGACGCCCCGGTCGTGCTGGTGGGCAAGGGCATCACCTTCGACACCGGCGGCATCTCGCTGAAGCCGGGCCCCGAGATGGACGAGATGAAGTTCGACATGTGCGGCGCCGCCAGCGTGCTGGGCACGCTGCGCGCCGTGGCCGAGCTCAAGCTCAAGGTCAATCTCGTCGGCCTGATCCCGACCTGCGACAACATGCCCTCGGGCAAGGCCACCAAGCCGGGCGACGTCGTCACCAGCATGTCGGGCCAGACCATCGAGATCCTCAACACCGACGCCGAGGGCCGCCTGATCCTGTGCGACGCGCTGACCTACGCCGAGCGCTTCAAGCCGCAGGCCGTGGTCGACATCGCCACGCTGACGGGCGCGATCGTCATCGCGCTGGGCCACCACAACAGCGGCCTGTTCTCGCCGGACGACGCGCTCGCCGCCGACCTGCTGGCCGCCTCGGCCGCCGCCCTCGACCCGGCCTGGCGCATGCCGCTGGACGACGAGTACGACGAGCTCCTCAAGAGCAACTTCGCCGACATGGCCAACATCGGCGGCCGCGCCGGCGGCTCCATCACCGCGGCCAAGTTCCTGCAGCGCTACACCGCCAAGTATCCCTGGGCCCACGTGGACATCGCCGGCACGGCGCATCGTTCGGGCGCGGCCAAGGGTGCGACCGGCCGCCCGGTGCCGCTGCTGACGCACTTCGTGATGTCGCGCGCCAAGTAAGCCCGCGCCCGTCTTGACCGACATCGCCTTCCACACCGGCATCGCGAATCCGCTGGATTACGCGTGCCGGCTGCTGCGCAAGGCCTACCGGTCGGGCGCGCGGGTGGCCGTCCACGGCGAGCCGGCGCTGCTGGATCGCCTGGACCAGGCGCTGTGGACCTTCGAGCAGCTCGAGTTCGTGCCGCACATCGTGCTGCCGCGCGACGGCGGCGACGCCCGTCGCCTGGCGCTGTCGCCCATCGTGCTGGTCAAGGACGCGGGCCGGGCGCCCGGGGCATGCCGGATCGGCGTGTCGCTCGCGGGACACCCGGTGGAGGACGTCACGATCTACGACCGCCTGATCGCCATCGTCGGGCTCGATCCCGAGCAGCGCGAGGCCGGGCGCCTGCGGTGGCGCGAGTACGAGAAGGCGGGCCACGCCGTGAGCCACGTCGCAAAGTCGTCGGCGGGCGAGGGCTGACGGCCTCGATCCGTACCCACCAATGAAAACGCCCGGACTAAGCCGGGCGTCCTCTCTTTTCGAACTGCCCCGCGAAGCGGAGCGGTTCAAAGAGATTCGAAGATTACTTCGAAGCGGCGGCCGAAGCGGCGTCAGCCTTCTTCGCAGCCTTGTGCTCGGCCTTCTTCTCGGCCTTGTGCTCGGCCTTCTTCTCGGCCTTGGCGGCGGAAGCGGGAGCCGAAGCGGCGTCAGCGGCGAAAGCGCCAACGGCGAAGGTGGAGACGATCAGGGCGGCCAGGAGCTTGGTCATTTTAAGGTACCTTAATGAAGTTGAAATTGCTGTCCCGTCAGGGCATAGCAGCCCATGAACGCATCCCCTTGCCGGACGGTTGACAGGATTTTTCGTTCTAGAATTTATTTTTTGCCAGGGTCTGTACCTAGGCCCTGGGCCACCAGAACAACGCGGAGCAAGAGTCGATGAGCGAACACGTCAAGGTCCCGGCGGGCGGCAGCAAGATCACGGTCAACGCGGACTTCTCGCTGAACGTGCCCGACCAGCCCGTCATCCCGTACATCGAGGGTGACGGCACGGGCCTGGACATCACGCCGGTGATGCTCAAGGTGGTCGATGCGGCCGTCGAGAAGTCCTACGGCGGCAAGCGCAGGATCCACTGGATGGAGATCTACGCCGGCGAGAAGGCCACCCAGGTCTACGGCCCGGACGTGTGGCTGCCCGACGAGACGCTGGAGATCGTCAGGGACTACGTCGTCTCCATCAAGGGCCCGCTGACCACGCCGGTGGGCGGCGGCATCCGCTCGCTGAACGTCGCGCTGCGCCAGCAGCTCGACCTGTACGTCTGCCTGCGCCCTGTGCAGTACTTCAAGGGCGTGCCGTCGCCGGTCAAGCACCCCGAGAAGGTCGACATGGTGATCTTCCGCGAGAACTCGGAGGACATCTACGCCGGCATCGAGTACGAGGCCGGGAGCGAGAAGGCCAGGAAGCTGATCAAGTTCCTGCGCGAGGACATGGGCGTCACGAAGATCCGGTTCCCCGAGACCTCGGGCATCGGCATCAAGCCCGTCTCGCGCGAAGGCACCGAGCGCCTGGTGCGCAAGGCGCTGCAATACGCGATCGACAACGACAAGCCCTCGGTCACGTTGGTGCACAAGGGCAACATCATGAAGTTCACGGAAGGCGGCTTCCGGGACTGGGGCTACGCGCTGGCGCAGAAGGAGTTCGGGGCGCAGCTGATCGACGGCGGCCCGTGGGTCAAGTTCAAGAATCCCAGGACCGGCCGCGACATCACCGTCAAGGACTCGATCGCCGACGCCTTCCTGCAGCAGATCATCCTGCGTCCGGCCGAATACTCGGTCATCGCCACGCTCAACCTCAACGGCGACTACATCTCGGACGCGCTGGCCGCCCAGGTCGGCGGCATCGGCATCGCCCCGGGCGCCAACCTGTCCGACTCGGTCGCGATGTTCGAGGCCACGCACGGCACCGCGCCGAAGTACGCCGGCAAGGACTACGTCAACCCGGGCTCCGAGATCCTGTCGGCCGAGATGATGCTGCGCCACATGGGCTGGACGGAGGCGGCCGACCTCGTCATCGCCTCGATGGAGCGGGCCATCCTCAGCAAGCGGGTCACCTACGACTTCGCCCGCCTGATGGACGGCGCGACGCAGGTGTCGTGCTCGGCCTTCGGCGACGTCATGATCGAGCACATGTGATCCGGCGCGATCCGCGGATCGCAACCATCACTTCAAGAATGAACCCCAGATCGTTGAATCGATTGGGGTTTTCTGTTTTTCAGTCACCCATTTCCTGATTCCGAATCCCGTGAACATCGTCGTCCGAGAAGACCTCAAGAGCTACATCGAACCGCTGACCCCCGACGAGCGCGACGCGCTCGAGCGCAGCCTGCTGGCCGAGGGTTGCCGCGACGCGCTCGTGCTGTGGGGCGACGTCCTGGTCGACGGCCACAACCGCTACGGCCTGTGCCGCAAGCACGGCCTGCCGTTCAACACGGTGCAGAACCCGCGCTTCCAGTCGATCGAGGACGTGCACCTGTGGATGATCGACCAGCACCTGGGCCGGCGCAGCGTCTCCGATTTCCAGCGTGGCGTGCTCGCGCTGCGCAAGAAGGAGATCGTCGGGGCGCGCGAGGCGGCCGCCCGTGCCGCGAGAAAGGATGCCAGCCTGCGCGCCGAGGTGCTGGGCGAGGCCGCCCCCGTGGATTCGCCGATCGATGGCGAGCCCGCGGCCGTCGCCGAGCCGCCGATCAAGTCGCGCGAGGAGGTCGCCAAGGCGGCGCGCCTGAGCCCGACGCAGGTGACGATGATCGAGAAGATCCAGAAACAGGCCGCGCCCGAGGTGGTGGCGGCCGTGCGCGCGGGCACGATCTCGTTGAACGCCGCGGCCGCCGTGGCCAGGCTGCCGGTGGAGGAGCAGGTGGCCGCCGCGTCGGCCGGCAAGGACGAACTCAAGCAGGCGGCCAGGCGCGCGCGCGAGGCCACGAAGAAGCCGCGCGAGGAGGCCAGCCAACGCCCGACGACCGAGGTGCAGGCGCTGCAGGACCGCATCGCCGAGCTGACGGCGGAAAACGAATACCTGCGCGGCCAGGTGGCCGAACTGCAGGCGAAGCTCGCGGGCTGACCGCCGGGCGCGGCGCGGGAGCGTCCGGCCGCCAAAAAATCCCCGTGGGTTCCCCGCGACGGGGCTGCAAGGCGGGCGCGCGACGTGCTACCTTGACAGCGTCGGACTGCGCTGTCCAATCCGCTGCCGTGCGCCCGTCCGGGCCGCAGCGCCGGGCTGGAAAGTCGTCCAGTACGGTCGTCTTGAAATGGGCCGCCTCGTCCCGAAATGCGTGGCCTGGGCAAAGCTTATCCGGCAATGCTCCCGACCTCGCCAGGGCGACGATATGTCCCGTCGCGCCCTGCGGGCGCGCCAGTCTATAGAATCGATTCATGCCCGAGGAAAACCCTCCACCGCCGCCACCCGTGTTGCCCAAGCCGAGCCTGCCCGACTCGGGCCAGGGCGCGGTCGTGGCCGAACGCAAGGCTGCCCGAACCAAGCCGCCCCGCATGTACCAGGTGGTGCTGCTCAATGACGACTTCACTCCGATGGAGTTCGTCGTCATGGTGCTGCAGGAATATTTCAAGTTGGACCTCGAAACCTCCACGCAGATCATGCTGAAGATCCATCATGAGGGGCGTGGCGTGTGCGGCCTGTTCACCAAGGACATCGCCGCCACCAAGGTCGAGCTGGTACTGGCCGCCGCACGTCGGTACGGACACCCGCTTCAATGCATTATGGAGGCCGCATGATTGCGCAAGAACTGGAAGTCAGCCTGCACATGGCGTTTGTCGAGGCGCGTCAGCAGCGGCACGAGTTCATCACCGTCGAGCACCTGCTGCTCGCGTTGCTGGACAACCCGTCGGCGGCCGAGGTGCTGCGCGCCTGCGCTGCCAACATCGAGGACCTGAGGAAGAGCCTGTCGACCTTCATCCGCGAGAACACGCCCACCGTGGGCGGCTCGGAAGAGGTCGACACCCAGCCGACGCTGGGCTTCCAGCGCGTGATCCAGCGCGCGATCATGCACGTGCAGTCCACCGGCGGCGGCAAGAAGGAAGTCACCGGCGCCAACGTGCTCGTGGCCATCTTCGGCGAGAAGGATTCGCACGCCGTGTACTACCTGCACCAGCAGGGCGTCACGCGCCTGGACGTCGTCAACTACATCGCCCACGGCATCAAGAAGTCGGATCCGCCGGAGCCGCCGAAGTCCAATGGCGAATCGTCCGGCGAGGCCGCCGAGAAGGACGAGGGCGGCGAGGGCAAGGGCTCCCCGCTCGACCAGTTCACGCAGAACCTCAACCAGATGGCGCGCGACGGCAAGATCGATCCGCTGATCGGCCGCGAGCACGAGGTCGAGCGCGTGATCCAGGTGCTGTGCCGCCGGCGCAAGAACAACCCGCTGCTGGTCGGCGAGGCCGGCGTGGGCAAGACGGCGATTGCCGAGGGCCTGGCCTGGCGCATCACGCAGAACGACGTGCCGGAAGTGCTGGCCGACGCCGTCGTCTATTCGCTGGACATGGGCGCGCTGCTGGCCGGCACCAAGTACCGCGGCGACTTCGAGCAGCGCCTCAAGGGCGTGCTCAAGCAGCTCAAGGAGCAGCCGCGCGCGGTGCTGTTCATCGACGAGATCCACACGCTGATCGGCGCGGGCGCCGCGTCGGGCGGCACGCTGGACGCGAGCAACCTGCTCAAGCCGGCGCTGTCCAACGGCACGATGAAGTGCATCGGCGCGACCACCTTCACCGAGTACCGCGGCATCTTCGAGAAGGACGCGGCGCTGTCGCGGCGCTTCCAGAAGGTCGACGTCAACGAGCCGACCGTGGAGCAGACCGTCGAGATCCTGAAGGGCCTGAAGTCGCGCTTCGAGGAGCACCACAGCGTCAAGTACGCGATCGGCGCGCTGCAGGCGGCCGCGGAGCTGTCGGCCAAGTACATCAACGACCGCCACCTGCCCGACAAGGCGATCGACGTCATCGACGAGGCCGGCGCGGCGCAGCGCATCCTGCCCAAGAGCAAGCAGAAGAAGACGATCACCCGCAACGAGGTGGAAGAGATCGTGGCCAAGATCGCGCGCATCCCGCCCGCGAGCGTCACGACCGACGATCGCGACAAGCTGCGCACGATCGACCGCGACTTGAAGAGCGTGGTGTTCGGCCAGGATCCGGCCATCGACGCGCTGGCCGCGGCCATCAAGATGGCCCGCTCCGGCCTGGGCAAGCCCGACAAGCCGATCGGCTCGTTCCTGTTCTCGGGCCCGACCGGCGTCGGCAAGACCGAGGTCGCCAAGCAGCTCGCGTTCATCCTGGGCATCGACCTGATCCGCTTCGACATGTCCGAGTACATGGAGCGCCACGCGGTCAGCCGGCTGATCGGCGCGCCTCCGGGCTACGTCGGCTTCGACCAGGGCGGCCTGCTGACCGAGCAGATCACCAAGAAGCCGCACTGCGTGCTGCTGCTCGACGAGATCGAGAAGGCGCACCCGGACGTCTTCAACGTGCTGCTGCAGGTCATGGACCACGGCACGCTGACCGACAACAACGGCCGCAAGTCCGACTTCCGCAACGTGATCATCATCATGACCACCAACGCGGGTGCCGAGACCATGAGCAAGGCGACGATCGGCTTCACCAACTCGCGCCAGCAGGGCGACGAGATGGGCGACATCAAGCGCATGTTCACGCCGGAGTTCCGCAACCGCCTCGACGCGATCGTCAACTTCAAGGCCATCGACGAGGAGATCATCCTGCGCGTGGTCGACAAGTTCCTGCTCCAGCTCGAGGCGCAGCTGGCCGAGAAGAAGGTCGAGGTCACCTTCTCCGACGCCCTGCGCAAGCACCTGGGCAAGAAGGGCTTCGATCCGCTGATGGGCGCGCGTCCGATGCAGCGCCTGATCCAGGACACGATCCGCCGCGCGCTGGCCGACGAACTGCTGTTCGGCCGCCTGGTCGACGGCGGCCGCCTGGGCGTGGACATCGACGACAAGGGCGAGGTCGTGCTCGACATCCAGCCCTCGGGCAAGAGCGGCGACAAGCCCAAGGCGGAAGCCGCGGCGCTCTGATGCTGCCGTTCCCCGACGCAAGCCCGGCGCGACGCGAGTCCCGCCGGGCTTGTTCTTTCAGGCGGCCGCAGGATCCTGCTGGAAGTAGCCGGCCAGCAACTCGTACAGCGCCGGCGACTCGCGCTTGAACGGCACGGCGGCGACGAAGAAGGCCTCGACGGCGACCGCGAAGAACTCCTCGACGGCCTCGGCGCCGTACGGATCGACCACGGTGTCGACGCCGCCGTCGACGAGCGCGCAGAAGTCGTCGTAGGCGCCGTCGATGACCGCGATCCAGTGCTCGCGCGCCGCGGCGTCCGGCAGGGGCGGCACGCCGTCGGTGGGGCCGGCGGCCATGTCGATGACGTGCGCGAACTCGTGGATGACGACGTTGTAGCCCCAGTCGGCCGCCTCGGCGGCGTCCTGCACGTCGGCCCAGGCCAGCATCAGCGGGCCGCCGCTCATCGCCTCGCCGGTGAGGTTCTCCTCGTACTCGTGGACGACGCCGTCCTCGTCCATCACGCTGCGCTGCGCGACGACCTCGTCCGGGTGCACGACGATGCCGACGAAGCCGTCGTAGAAGTGCAGGCCCAGCCTGAGCACCGGCAGGCAGGCCTGCGCCGCGATCAGCAGGGCCATCTCGTCGGTGACCTCGAGGCCGCCGGCGCCGTGGAACTGCTTGCGATCGAGGAACAGGCTGCACAGGCGGCGCAGCTCGGCGCGATCGTCGTCGCCCAGGCGGGCGAGAAAGGGCAGGCGCTGCAGCGTCAGCGTCCACAGGTCGTCGGGGATCGCGCGCCGCGCGAGGGCGCGCTGCTCGCGCCAGGTGCCCAGGCGCGCGAGGGGGGCGCGCCACCACGCGGGCGGGGCGGGGCGCGTCACGCCTGCTCGGGAGCGATGCGCTCGAAGCCCGCAGCCGTCCAGCGCAGCACCTGCGCGCGCCGGGCCTCGGGCGTCGGCTTGTCCAGATCCCAGTCGCTCAGCACGTGGCGCGTCCAGCCGTCGCGCACCTGCGTGCCGGGGCGGTGGGTGTGGCCGTGGATCATCGTGTCGGTGCCCAGGCGCGCGAGCCAGGCCTTGGCCGTCGTCTCGTCGACGTCGGCGTAGGTGACGGGCTCGTCATGGCGCGCCATGCTGGCCGCGCGCATCTTGGCGGCGATCGCCAGGCGGGCCTCCAGCGGCTGCGACAGGAACTGCGCCTGGTACGCCGGATCGCGCACCTGCTGGCGGAAGACCTGGTAGGGCACGTCGTCGACGCACAGCTCGTCGCCGTGCGTCAGCAGCAGCGTCCTGCCGAACGCCGTGACCGAGGCCGGATCCGCCAGCAGCCGCGCGCCCGTGGCCGCCGCGAATTCCGCGCCGATCAGGAAGTCGCGGTTGCCGTGCTGCAGCCACAGCGGCACGCGCGCGGCGGCGTCGGCGATGGCCTGCGTGCAGCGCGCCTCGAACGGCCGCGTGCGCGCGTCGTCGCCGACCCAGACCTCGAAGATGTCGCCCAGCAGGAACACCGCATCGGCCCGGGTCCGGGCCATGTAGGCCTCCCATGCCGCCGCGGTGGCCGGCATGGTCTCGCTCAGGTGGATGTCGGAGATGAAGTCGACGGCGCGGATGTCGTCGCCGAACTTCAGGTCCGAATCGAACGTGGCGGCCAAGCTCAAGCCTGGACTTCCTCGGCCTTGACGATCTTCACGTCGTCGACCGGCACGTCGTCGTGGAAGCCCTTGCGGCCCGTCTTGACGCCGCTGATCTGGTCGACCACGGCCTGGCCGTCGACGACCTTGCCGAACACGGCGTAGCCCCAGCCGTCCTGCGCCTGGTCGTTGTTCAGGAAACCGTTGTTGGTCGTGTTGATGAAGAACTGCGCGGTGGCGGAGTGGGGCGCCGAGGTGCGGGCCATCGCCAGCGTGTACTTGTCGTTCTTCAGGCCGTTCTTGGCCTCGTTCTGGATCTGCGCGTCGGTGTCCTTCTGCTTCATGCCGGCCTCGAAGCCGCCGCCCTGGATCATGAAGTTGGGGATCACGCGGTGGAAGATCGTGCCGTCGTAGAAGCCCTTGTTGACGTAGGACAGGAAGTTGGCGACGGAGACCGGGGCCTTCGCGTCATCGAGCTCGATGCGCAGGTCGCCCTTGCTGGTGGTCATCTTGACGTACTTGGTCATGCTCATTTCTCCAGGGTGGCCTTCTTGATGATGACCGGGTTGACGGGCACGTTCTCGTACGGGCCCTTGGTGGTGGTCTCGACCGCCTTGATCTTCTCGACGACGTCCATGCCCGAGACCACGTGGCCGAACACGGCGTAGCCGTCGCCCTGGTCGAGGAACGGGTTGTCCTTGACGTTGATGAAGAACTGCGCCGTCGCGGAATTCGGGTCGTTCGTGCGCGCCATCGCGATGGTGCCCACGGTGTTGCTCAGCCCGTTGTGGGACTCGTTGGGGATCGGCTTGTGCGTGGGCTTCTCCTTCAGTCCGGCGAACGTCGACACCATGCCGCCGCCCTGGATCATGAAGTTGGGGATCACGCGATGGAACACGGTGCCGTCGTAGTGGCCTTCCTTGACGTACTGCTCGAAGTTGGCCACCGACTTGGGCGCCTTCTGCGCGTCCAGTTCGACCACGATGTCGCCCAGCGTGGTCGACAGGCGAACCTTGTCCGCCCAGGCGGGCGCGCTGAACGCGGTCAGGCCGGCCAGCGCCAGGCCCGCCCACCGGGTTTGTTGGGGGATGCTCATCCAAAGGTCTCCTTGGCTATACTTCCCCGATTCTACCGAGGGCAGCCGAGCCCGCTTCCGCCAGACTCCGCGTACTCTTCGGTACGTCGCCCGCGGCGGCTTCGCCCCGGCGAACGGCCCGGTTTTCTCCCGCAATCCCGCGTTCGGCTGCCATCGCAAGCCCGGCCGCCGGCTCCTGTTCCTGATGACGCTGCGTCTCTTCAACTCCCTCACCGGCCAAGCCGAAGAATTCGTTCCGATCGTTCCCGGCCACGTGCGCATGTACGTGTGCGGCATGACGATCTATGACCTGTGCCACATGGGCCACGCCCGCATGATGATGGCGTTCGACGTCGTCTACCGCTGGCTGCAGGTGCTGGGCTACGAGGTCACCTACGTCCGCAACATCACGGACATCGAGGACAAGATCATCAAGCGCGCGGTCGAGCGCGGCATCACGATCCGCCAGCTCACCGACGAGATGATCGCCGCCATGCGCCAGGACATCGGCGCCATCGGCATCGAGCCGCCCACGCACGAGCCGCGCGCCACCGAGTACGTGCCGCAGATGCTGTCCATGATCGCCACGCTGCAGGACAAGGGCCTGGCCTACCAGGGCGACGACGGCGACGTGAACTACGCGGTGCGCAAGTTCCCGGGCTACGGCAAGCTGTCGGGCAAGTCGCTGGACGACCTGCGCGCCGGCGAGCGCGTGGCCGTGGCCGACGGCAAGACGGACCCGCTGGACTTCGTGCTGTGGAAGTCCGCCAAGCCGTCCGAGCCCGACGACGCCAAGTGGGACAGCGCGTACGGCCCCGGCCGTCCGGGCTGGCACATCGAGTGCTCCGCGATGTCGTGCGCCGTGCTCGGCGAGCGCTTCGACATCCACGGCGGCGGCATGGACCTGCAGTTCCCGCACCACGAGAACGAGATCGCGCAGAGCGAGGGTGCGCTGGGCCATCCGTTCGTCAACTACTGGCTGCACAACGGCTTCCTGAACGTCGACAACGAGAAGATGTCGAAGTCGCTCGGCAACTTCTTCACCATCCGCGACGTGCTCAAGAAGTTCGACGGCGAGACGCTGCGCTTCTTCATGCTGCGCACGCATTACCGCAGCCCGTTCAACTTCAGCGACGCGCACCTCGAGGACGCGCGCTCGGCGCTGCGCCGGCTCTACACGGCGCTCGGCTCGGTCGGCCTGCACGGCGCAGCCGGCGTGGCCGAGCAGCCGGTCGACGCCAGCGACATCGATTGGACCGACCCGCGCGCGGCCGCGTTCCGCGACGCGATGAACGACGACTTCAACACGCCCGGGGCGCTCGCCGTGCTGTTCGAGATGGTCACCGACCTGAACCGCACGAAGTCCGTCGCGACGGCCAGGCTGCTGCGCGCGCTCGGCGCGACGCTGGGCGTGCTGCAGCAGGAGCCGCAGGCCTTCCTGCAGGCCGGCGCCGCGCTGACCGACGCCGAGATCCAGTCGCGCATCGAGGCCCGCGCCCAGGCCAAGAAGGACAAGGACTTCGCGGCCTCCGACCGCATCCGCAAGGAGCTCGCGGACCTCGGCATCACGCTGAAGGACGGCCCGGAAGGCACCAGCTGGGTGAAGGCCTGACATGGTGAGTGTTGCGGCCGCTCCCGCCGTGTCCGATTTCGCCCGCGACGTGCCCGCGTACTGGGACGACGCCTGCCGCCACCTGGCCAAGCGCGACCGGGTGATGAAGAAGCTGATCCCGCAGTTCGGCGACGCGCGCCTGCAGAGCAACGGCGACGCCTTCACCACGCTGGCGCGCTCCATCGTCGGGCAGCAGGTGTCGACCAAGTCCGCCCAGGGCGTGTGGCGCAAGCTGGTCGCGGCCGTCGACGGCCCCGACGTCGAGCTGCTGCAGCCCGTGGCGGTGCTCGAACTGGCGCCCGAGGGGCTGCGCTCAGCCGGGCTGTCGGCGCGCAAGGTCGAGTACCTGCGCGACCTGGCGCACAATTTCAGCAACGGCGCCGTCCACGTCGGCCAGTGGCACGGCATGGACGACGAGGCCATCATCGAGGAACTGGTGGCCATCCGCGGCATCGGCCGCTGGACGGCGGAGATGTTCCTGATCTTCCATTTGCTGCGTCCGAACGTGCTTCCGCTGGACGATCCGAACCTCCTGCGCGGAATCAGCGAAAATTACTTCAGCGGCGAGCCTGTCTCGCGCGCCGAGGCCCGCGAACTGGGCGAGGGGTGGGCCCCGTACCGCTCCGTCGCCACGTGGTATCTCTGGCGCAGCCTCGACCCCGTCAAGGGCTGACCAGCCGCCGCGCACAAGGACTTCAAAAGATGACCAAACGCCATTTCCTGGAATTCGAACAACCGATCGCCGAGCTGGAATCGAAGATCGAGGAGCTGCGCTACGTGCAGAACGAGTCGGCGGTCGACATCTCGGAAGAGATCGACCGGCTCGACAAGAAGAGCCTGCAGCTCACCAAGGACATCTACTCCAGCCTGGAGCCGTGGCAGGTCTACCAGATCGCGCGCCACCCGCAGCGCCCGCAGACGCTGGACTACACCGCCGAGGTGTTCACCGAATTCGAGGAGCTGCACGGCGACCGCGCCTACGCGGACGACGCGGCCATCGTCGGCGGTCTCGCGCGCTTCAACGGCCAGGCCTGCATGGTCGTGGGCCACCAGCGCGGCTACGACACCAAGGATCGCCAGCTGCGCAACTTCGGCATGCCGCGCCCCGAGGGCTACCGCAAGGCGCAGCGCCTGATGAAGACGGCCGAGAAGTTCGGCCTGCCGGTGTTCACCTTCATCGACACGATGGGCGCGTACCCGGGCATCGGCGCCGAGGAGCGCGGCCAGTCCGAGGCGATCGGCGCCAGCATCTTCGAGATGGCGCAGTTGGAAGTGCCCATCATCTCCACCATCATCGGCGAGGGCGGCTCCGGCGGCGCGCTGGCCATCGGCGTCTGCGACCAGTTGCTGATGCTGCAGTTCTCGGCCTACTCGGTGATCTCGCCGGAAGGCTGCGCGTCGATCCTGTGGAAGACCTCCGAGCGCGCGGCCGACGCTGCCGAGGCGCTGGGCATCACCGCGCACCGCCTGAAGGCGCTGGGCCTGGTCGACAAGATCGTCAACGAGCCGGTGGGCGGCGCCCACCGCGACCCCAAGGCCATGGCCTCGAGCCTGAAGCGCGCGCTCGGCGACGCGCTGCGCCAGATCGCCGACCTCAAGCCCAAGGAACTGCTGGCGCGTCGCCAGGAGCGCCTGCTGGCCTACGGCCGCTTCGCGGACACGACGGACCGTTGAGTCCATGACCGATCGCCCCGTCGTTGCGGTTGCCTGCAGCGGCGGACGCGATTCGGTCGCCTTGCTGCACGCCGCGCTGCGTGCCGCGGCGCCGCTCGGGATGGGCGTCGTCGCCCTGCATGTCCACCATGGCCTGATGGCCGAGGCCGACCGCTGGGCTGCGGAGCTCGCGGTGCAGTGCGGGCGCTGGGGCGTGCCCTTGCGCCAGGACCGGCTGAACGGTGCGCCGCAGGCCGGCGAGAGCGTCGAGGCCTGGGCGCGGCGCGAGCGTTACGCCGCGCTGGCGCGCATGGCCCGCGAGGCCGGCGCCAGCATCGTCCTGCTGGGCCACCATCTGCACGACCAGGCCGAGACCGTGCTGCTGCAGGCCTTGCGCGGTGCCGGCCCGGCGGGGCTGGCCGCGATGCCGCGCGTCGTCGAGCGCGACGGCCTGGCCTGGGCGCGGCCCTGGCTGGCGCGCGCGGGCGGCGAGATCGACGCGTACCTCGCGCCGCTGGCGGTCGCCGTCGCCGTCGACCCGAGCAACGCCGACCCGCGCTTCGCCCGCAGCCGGCTGCGCCGCGACGTGATGCCGGCGCTGCGCGCGGCGTTCCCGGACGCCGACGCCGCGCTCGCGGCCGTCGCGCGGCGCGCGCACGAGGCCAGGGCGGTGCTGGACGAGGTCGCGGCCGAGGACCTGCTTGCCCTGGGCGCCGGCGACGTCCTGCCGCTGGCGGCGTGGCGCGGGCTGTCGCCGGCCCGGCGCGCGAACGCGCTGCGCGCCTGGCTCGCGCGGGGGCTGCCGGGGCCGGTGCCGCAGACGCTGGTCGATCGCCTCCTGGCAGAGACCGTGGACGACGCGCCGCGCCGCTGGCCCGTCGACGACGCGCATCTGCTGCGCTCGTGGCGCGGACGACTCGCGGTCGTCGCGCGCCCGCGCGCGAGCGTCACGCCCGCGGGCGCCGGCTCGGGCGCGGGCGGGAGGCTGTCGCTGCTGCGCTGCGACCGCTACGCGCTGCCCGGCTGGGACGGCGTGCTGGAGGTGTTCGCGACGGCGGAGCGGGGCATCGCGCCGCATCGGCTGGCGCAGGTCGAGGTGCGTGTCCGCGCGGGTGGCGAGCGCTTCCAGCTGCAGCCGGCCGGCGTGGCGCGCAGCCTGAAGAAGCAGTGGCAGTCGCTGGGCGTGGCGGCCGAGGGGCGCGCCGGGCCGCTGATCCACGACGGCGCCGGCGCGCTGCTGTTCGTTCCGGGCCTGGGCGTCGACGCCCGCGCCTGGGCGCCGGCGGGGGCGCCACAGTGGGGGCTGCGCTGGCACCCGGCTGCGTGAGCGGCGAAGGCTGGCAGCGCGTCGCCCTCATCGGCCGCGAAGGCTGATCCTGTCTAGGCAAGTTGTGTTCGTGCCGAAAGAAGCACGGCTCCACCAGCCGCGAACCGGGGTGACCCGGGAAAACCCCTGTCCACGCGCTAGACTAACGGGTTCGGGTGGGCTGTCCGCGTCGGCCAGCCTTCGATCAACCGGGCGTTTCAGACCATGGCATTGATAGTTCACAAGTACGGTGGCACCTCGATGGGTTCGACGGAGCGGATTCGCAACGTCGCCAAACGCGTCGCGAAATGGGTGCGCGCCGGTCACCAGATGGTCGTCGTCCCGTCGGCCATGAGCGGCGAGACCAACCGCCTGCTGGGCCTGGCCAAGGAACTGTTCCCGGGCGTGAACACGGCCGCGTCCGACCGCGAGCTCGACATGATCGCCTCCACCGGCGAGCAGGTCTCGGTGGGCCTGCTGTCGCTGGCGCTGCAGGCCGAGGGCCTGGAGGCGGTGAGCTACACCGGCTGGCAGGTCGCGGTGAAGACGGACTCGTCGTACACCAAGGCGCGCATCGAGAGCATCGACGACGAGCGCGTGCGCGCCGACCTCGCCGCCGGCCGGGTGGTGGTCATCACCGGCTTCCAGGGCATCGACGAGGCCGGGCACATCACGACGCTGGGCCGCGGCGGCTCCGACACCTCGGCGGTGGCGATCGCGGCCGCGATGAAGGCGGCCGAGTGCCTGATCTACACCGACGTCGACGGCGTCTACACCACCGACCCGCGCGTCGTGCCGGAAGCGCGCCGCCTGCAGACCATCTCGTTCGAGGAGATGCTCGAGATGGCCAGCCTCGGCTCCAAGGTGCTGCAGATCCGCTCGGTGGAATTCGCCGGCAAGTACCGGGTGCCGCTGCGCGTGCTCTCCAGCTTCACGGACTGGAACATCGACATCAATGAGGAAGCCCGCTCGGGCACGCTGATCACTTTCGAGGAAGACGTCAACATGGAACAAGCAGTCGTTTCGGGCATCGCGTTCAACCGCGACGAGGCCAAGGTCACCGTGATGGGCGTCCCCGACAAGCCCGGCATCGCCTACCAGATCCTGGGCGACGTGGCCGAGGCCAACATCGACGTCGACGTCATCATCCAGAACGTCTCGCACGACGGCAAGACCGACTTCTCGTTCACCGTGCACCGCAACGACTACGCGCGCACGATGGACCTGCTCAAGAACAAGGTGGCCCCGGCCACCGGCGCCACGAGCGTGATCGGCGACCCGAAGATCTGCAAGGTCTCGATCGTGGGCATCGGCATGCGCAGCCACGTCGGCGTGGCCAGCAAGATGTTCCGCACGCTCAGCGAGGAGGGCATCAACATCATGATGATCACCACCAGCGAGATCAAGACCTCGGTCGTGATCGACGAGAAGTACATGGAGCTCGCGGTGCGCGCGCTGCACAAGGCGTTCGAGCTGGAAGAGCCCGCGGCATCCGCGTCTTGATGCACTCCTGAAATCCAGGCTAGAATGCCAGCTTAGGTTGGAGTTGTGGCCGAGTGGTCGAAGGTACTCCCCTGCTAAGGGAGCATGCGGTGATGAGCTGCATCGAGGGTTCGAATCCCTCCAACTCCGCCAGGACAATGGCCCCAGACAGTCCACCATAGTGGTGAAACAGTCTGGGGCCTTTCTCCTTATGTCGTTGATTTGACGGCACTTTTTCCCTCCCCGACACTGTTTCTGATCCACCGAGGTGGCATCACAGTCCACCAAGCACTCGCCAACAACTGGCGGACAAGCTGGCGGACAGAACGGTGCAAAGGGGCACGGGAATGGCACGCAAGCGCACAGCGACGAACCTTCATCAGCTCACGGTGAAGGCCGTGCAAAACGCCGGGGACGGCGACCTCACGGACGGCGGCGGACTGCTGCTTCGCGTGCGTGGCGATTCCGCCAGTTGGGTGTTCCGCTACACGGCCGCGACAGGCAAGCGCCGCGAGATGGGCCTCGGTGTCGCACGTCGCGGCAGCGCCTCGCAGGCCGGCGATGGCCTCACGCTCGCACGCAGCCTGGCGCACAACGCGCGTGAGCAGCTCGCGCTCGGCATCGACCCCATCGACGAGCGCGATGGCCGGCGCGCCGCCGCGCAGGCGGTCGACGAGGCGAAGAAGGCCACGGCCAAGCGCGAACGCGCCACGCTCGCCCGCGTGGCTCGCGAGTACCACGAGCGCGTCATCGAGCCGTCGCGCACCGCCAAGCATTCGGCGCAATGGATCGCCTCGCTCGAGCACCATGTGCCCGAGGCGCTGTGGCACGCGCCCATCGATACCATCACGCCGCCCGTGCTGCTGGAGGCGCTCTCGGGCGTGCGCTCGCTGGCCGATGCCGACGTGAAGGTGCCCGAGACGCTGCAGCGCGTGCGCCAGCGCCTGGACGCTGTCTTCGAGGACGCGATGTTCCACGGCCACTGCAGCACCAACCCCGCCGCGGCTATCAAGCGCAAGATGCAGGAGGCCGGTGGCAAGCGCAAGCGCGGCCAGTTCGCGGCGCTGCATTACCGCGACGCGTCGGCATTCATGGCACGTCTGCGCGAGCAGGAGGGCATCGCCGCACGCTGCCTCGAGTTCTCGATGCTGACGATCGCGCGCACCGGCGAGTCGATCGGCGCGACCTGGCCAGAGTTCGATCTCGACGGCGCGACCTGGACCATCCCGGGCGAGCGCATGAAGGGTGGCGAGGTGCACGCGGTGTCCCTCGTGCCGCGTGCGGTCGAGATCCTGCGCGAACAACTTAAGCTCGGTTCGGTCTACGTTTTTCCGTCGCCGGTGCTCGCGGACGCGCCGCTGTCGAACATGGGGATGCTCTCAGTGCTCAAGCGCATGAAGATGCAGGACGAGACGACCGTGCACGGCCTCTGCCGCGCGACGTTCAGCACCTGGGCCAACGAGACGGCGGCGGCGCGGCCTGACGTCATCGAGGCCTGCCTCGCGCACCAGGAGGGCAACAAGGTTCGGGCAGCCTACAACAGGGCTCTCTTCATGGCTGAGCGCCAAGCGCTGCTCGAGGCCTGGGCCGAGTTCCTGTCGAAGCCCTATGTGTCCAACGTTGTGCCGATGGCTCGCGCGGCCTGAGGTGTCAGCGTATGCAACGCGCCTGGGTCACGGGAGAACACGTCCGGATCGGATGGAGATTCTTCATCGTCGGAGCGGTACTTAAGAGCAGTGATGATCGCTGGCCGCGCTACCTGTTGGTCAACCATGCACGAGCGCTGCTCTACGTCTTCGATGCGCGCGGCAGTCTGCGACGAGCCTCGATGGATGACGCCCGTCAGCTACTCGCGGGGAGCTCGATTTCCGTCGAGGAAATCGCCGTCAAGGCTGCCCTGAGAGAGGCCTATCTCGCGGAACGCAGCCGCCGCATCAATACGCTGGAGTTCGACCATGTGTAGACACGCAAGCAACATGGTTGCAGCGTGGGCAGACCGAGCGCACGTTCGATGGCGCCTGCCCTCTGTGGCGGAGGCGGCCTCCGTGTAGGCCCGCATGAATGCTTGATTTCAGGCGGGACACCCTGGCCGTCCGCCAGTCACTCCGCCACCGGCGCCGCAGCGGCCCTGCGGCAAAGCGGGCCCGTCGGGTGTTGCAGCACCTGGCGGGCCCTGACAACCACCCGATCGACAGGAGATCGCGATGACTGCTACTACCACTCTACCCGCTGATGCCGATGCGGCATTGCTTCAGCTCGTCTCTCGACACCATCAGGAGATCTGGGACGCTGGCACGCTCCTAGAGGCAGCCGAAACCATGATGTCAGAGGTTGCGTCCGGCGCTCCGGACAAGGCGAACGTTGCCGACGCCATCCGCCTTGTGCGCATGGCTCGCGTGAAGGCGTTCGCCTTCGTCAACGATCTCAGCAATCACGTCATCTGAACTTCCTGGCGACGGACATCAATCGACTGATTCGCGCGAGCCAACGCGCGGCTCGGGCTGACCGCATCGCAGACAAATAGAAGGAAACTGCATCATGGCCACTTCCATCATCCCGACGGGCTATGCGAGGCCCTACACCCACGCTGATGCGCTACTGGCAGCGCGATATTTCGATGCCAGGTTGGGCATCCGCGGCCGCACGGCCGTCGAGTTTGAACCCGCAACGACGTTCTCTTTCGAGCAGCCGGATGGGACGCGAGACGTCTACACGCAGCCGGAATTGCTGGCCTGCCAGTGGTGGCACCTGCTCGACGCCGAGACGGTGCTCCGCGTGGATGGATTTCTGCGTCATCGCGACCGGTTTCAAGGCGACGCCCCCATCTGCTTCTTCGCCCTTTCCGATCGGAAGAACGGTGGCAAGCTCATTGCCGGCTCTCGCCTCTCCGGGTACTACGAGGGCGCGGAGCAGCGCCAAGCCGCTCATGAAGCCTATGGCGCGTTCAGGGCGCAGCATCCCAATGCCGGCCTCTTCGACGCCGACAGCATCGAGGAGGCCGAGCGCCTCCTGCGCGGCGAAGACGTCAGCGGCCAGCGCTGGGTCGCGCGCGTCACCGAGGTTCGGGCAGCGCAGGCCGCCGTCCGTGCTCAGTTGGTGGCGCAATGAGCCGCCCGATCACCGCCATCGACGTGATCGACCGGGCCGCCGAGCAGGAGATCATCATCGACGTCAACCCGGAATGGGGCTGGGTGCGGTACGAAGGCACTGCCGCCCAGCTCATTGCCGAAGGCCTGGTTCCGCAGGGCCTCGAATGGCCGCGCGCCGCGTCCTACAAGCGCTGGTCGGCAGGAGGCTTCGACTATCGGCTGCGCCGCACCCGCCCCGAGGGCCACAGAGGGCCCATGCGATCCTGGCTCGAAATCGACAACTGGTCCGTTCGCGTCACGGTGATGGGGCGCGACCAGCGCTCCTTGACGCTGTTCAGCCTTGAAAGGAGGGCCGACGAGCTGCGTGCGGCTTTCCACCGGGAGACGCCCGAAGGGCGACGAGAGTGGGACGCGTTTGTCAATCGGTCGTGGGCGGCGCGCCAGGACAAAGCCTTCCAGAACTTCAAGGCGATCTTCGCTCCCGAACGCAGGAAGCCTGGGCGCAAACCGAAGAATCGCTCAGGGGAGGCCACGATATGAACAGCGGTCGAATGCTGCAACGCCCGATCTACGGCGGCCCGTTCGGTCAAGGCCTGTACTCACTCGCGACCTTGCCGACGATCGCCAACGGACTGCACGCCGTGCGGTTCATGGTCATCGAGCCGCGGCGCGGCACGGTGCTGAGCGTGGCCGACGATAAGCTGCAGGCCCTCGCATCGGCGCGCCGTGCGCTGGTCGGGTTGCCCGCGGCGGGAGCTGCGAACGACGAAGTCTGGGAACAGCCTGCTCTCTGGCCGGATCTCCCCGTCGATCGACCACCGGTCATGCGGCGAATCTCACGTCGCCGACGCGAGGTGTTCGGGCGCTCGGAAGGCCGCTGTCACTACTGCCACGCCGTCCTGACCCTGGACGGTCGCTGGCACGTTGAGCACCAGGTGCCGCGCGCGCTTGGTGGTGATGATGCGGCGGGGAATCTGGTTGCGGCCTGCGTGCCGTGCAATCTGGCCAAGAGCGACACGACGGCGCTGGAGTTCGTTGCCGCCGGCGTCGCCTCGCCGATCGAGCGCGCCTGACGGCCATGAAAGCACATCAGCAGGTGGAGTTCGACTTCGGCGCGAAGCGCCAGGAGCGCATCAATCGCGCGCTCCGTGCTTCGCCGGCCGTGACGCGCGCCGTGCCGCTCTCGGACACCGACAAGCTCATGCTGACCTGCATGGATTCGCTCGCGCGCCAGATCGCCGAGGCGGTGCAAACCCTGCCCAGAGGCCAGGCGCAGCCGCACATCGCCAGTTGCATCGCGGCGTTCGTGGATTCACTGGACGACGTCTCGGCGGAGTTCGCGCGGGAGACGACGCGGTACCTGACGGACGCCGTTGCCCGACTTCGGCAAGAATAGGTTCGCCGCGCCTAGGCTGATCCCCGAACATCCGCTTCCCCGGCGGGCTGGCGCGGCCTCTCTCACGGGGTGCGCGGGGGCGCGTGACAACTGAATCGACGGAAGAGGCGCGAGAGCCTGACTCGACGGAAGAGCCGCAGAGCCTTCAGTCGACACCAGAGACGCGGGAGCGTCTGCAGGCCGAAGCGCGCGGGCGCTTGTCCCGCTATCTTGAAGCGACGCGCGGTGACCTCGAGTGGATCGTCCAGCAACTGGACGAGCTGGGATGGACGCCGCCGAAGTGGTTTGTAGAGTTCGGGCCTGGGCTGCTGCAACGCGCGGTGCCCAGCGTCAAAGCCGGCCGCCCGAAGGCGATTGCAACGCTCGAAAAGGAGCTTCGCTTGCTGGAAGGCGCCGCGGCGCACCTTCACGCGCAGTTGATTGAATTGCGGGGCGAGGCTGTCTTCCAGGTTGGAAGCGGTCTCGATCGGCTGGCTGAGCTCGGCATCGTCAAAGCGCCGGCAGCGCCGACGAAGGCGCCTGCAAACCGTCCCCGCGGCCGGCCCACCGATCGCGCCCTTGTGTTCTTCTATGACCTTGCCATGGCCTACGGGCGGCGTGAGGGCCGTGCATGGAAACAGCGCCAGGCGCTCGATCTGGCTTGTGAGGCGATGCGTTATCGGAAGCTGACCCAGCGCGAAAGCTTTGAGTCAAGCGACTTGCGGAAAGCCCGGCGGCGCATTCGTGCAGCGGAGAAATCTCCGCCGGATTGAATTTCTCCGACTTTTGGCCCCTCTGCGGGGCTCCTAGGTTCTGACATCGTGGCGTCTACGTTGAAACAGCGAGCCACGAATGGAATCGAAACAGCCCCTCAGCGCAGCGCGTCTGCCCAATGCGCTGCTGACGATCGACACGGTCTGCGCAATGACGGGCCTGCCGCGGACGTTCATCTATCGCGCCAAGGACTTCCCGGCGCCGGCGCGCATCGGCAACTCGCGTCAGATGCGATGGCACTCCGCTGCCGTCAACGACTGGATCGCGGCCCAGAAGCCTTCGGCGCCGAAGGTGGCCGCATGAAGCGGTTCGAAGGAGGGGAGGGGAGCCAAGGTGCCGGGGCCGCGGGCAAGGCGCTCGCCGTGTCCGCCGGCAATTCCACCGGCATCACGCCCGCGCTGTTCACCAGTGAGCAGGCCGCGGCATACCTCGGCATGAGCGAGGCCAAGTTCCACGAACTGCGCGACGAGCCCTGGATGTGCGATGCCATCCCTCTCGGAGCGCGCATGGTGCGCTGGGCCCGGGCCGATCTGGACGCAGCCATCGCTGCGATGCCGCGCCAGGCGCGACGCGCGAGCGAGCCGGCTCAGCTGCTGCGCTCGAAGATCGAGCGCGCGAAAACCACGGGCGCGCTGGCGACTCCCGAGAGTCCCGCGCCAGCGGCGCCGGCGGCGCGCCGCTACCGCAGCGGAGAACTGCAATGACCGGCGTCGCGCATCCCGACGGCAAGGCTTTCGCCACGCTGCAGGCCAAAGCCGCGATCGCTGGCTGGCAGGTCGAGCGCATGGCCGATGGTTCGATCGTCGTCGCACGATGGACGTTGACGCGGTCGCTGCCAGACGTTGCGGCACTGGCCGAATTCCTGCGCGAGGTAGGTGCGGCGTGATCGTCGACCCGGACTTCCTTTCGCACTGGCGCACCCAGTTGTTGGCGGACACCCTCGGCGCCGACCCGTGCGCGCCTCTGTACGTCCTGCGGATCTGGGCGCACTGTCAGCTGCGCAAGGCCTGGCGCTTCGAGATGCCGCCGGCAGCCGTAAAGGCGGTCTGCAAGTTCGCAGGCGAGCCCGAACGCCTCGAAGCAGCGCTCCAAGCGTCCGGGTACGTGCGGCGCGAGGGTGAATTCATCGTCGCAGTCGGCTGGGAGGAGCACAACGCCTCGCTGGTCGCAGCTTGGGCCAACGGGAAGCTCGGCGGACGCAAGCCGAAAGCCCACCAGCAACCGCCGGAAAACCCAAGGGTTTCCGATGGGCTGTCCGACGGCAACCAAGGCGGAAGCGATAAGAGAAGAGAAGAGGAGAAGAAGCCTTCGGCTTCGTCGGCACGGCCGACGGTGCCTTGCCCGTACGACGCAATCAGGGATCTGTACCACGAGAAGCTACCTGAGCTGCCGCGCGCCAAGTTGATGTCCGACGTTCGCCAGCGCGCGCTGCGCAAGGTCTGGGGCTGGGTTCTCAGCAGCACGAAGGCCGATGGCTCGCGCCGAGCGACGAACGCCGACGAGGCCCTCGCCTGGTTCGGCGACTACTTCGCTCGCGCCTCGGCGAATGACTTCCTCATGGGGCGGGGCACGCGTAGCGAGGCGCACGCGAACTGGCGATGCGATCTCGACTTCCTGCTCACCGAAAAGGGCATGAAGCACGTCATCGAGAAGACGGAGCTGGCAGCATGAGCGCGCCGATCATCCCCCCGCACAGCGACGAGCTCGAGCAATCGATGCTTGGGGCTCTGCTCCTGGACAAC